>Ga0268252_1000784_pt1 | contig 19789 bp, 17 predicted proteins | sample AgamicMgSfrz_FD_200244 | JGI IMG/M metagenome (GOLD analysis project Ga0268252, IMG submission 200244) | Agave microbial communities from Guanajuato, Mexico - Mg.Sf.rz (v2) (version 3) | ecosystem: Host-associated > Plants > Phyllosphere > Phylloplane/Leaf | place: Guanajuato, Mexico | collected... | reverse complement strand
TTGAAGGGTCTCTATGCCTATGGTAGTATTTCATACGTATCAAATAGTTCGTATGGGTCTTTGGAAATAAGGAGGAGAGGTATAGGATGATTGATCTTCACTGTCACATTCTACATGGTATTGACGATGGCGCTCAAACAATAGAAGACAGCTTGCATATGGCCAGACAAGCCGTAAAGGAAGGCATTCATACAATTGTTGCAACTCCTCATCATCAAAATGGCAAATATGTAAATGAAAAAAATGAAATCGTAAACTTGGTTTCAGCTTTAAATAATCAATTGCTTCAAGAAAATATCCCTCTTACGATATTGCCAGGCCAAGAGTCCCGTATATACGGAGATATTATAAGTGACTATAGAGCTGGTAAAATACTCACCTTGAATCAAACAAATAAATATATTTTTGTAGAATTGCCATCAAGCCAAGTGCCTCAATTTACAGAAAGGCTGTTATATGATATTCAATCAGAAGGATTGATGCCTATAATCGTTCATCCCGAGCGGAACAGCCGTCTAATTGAAGAGCCGGACATTTTATATAATCTTGTCAACAAAGGTGCGATGACACAAATTACTGCCTCCAGCTTAACAGGACGATTCGGCAAGAAAATTAAGAAATTTTCAATAGATTTAATTCATGCAAACTTGACGCATATGATTGCTTCGGATGCTCATAACGTTTCAGGAAGGAATTTTCATATGCAGGAAGCAAGTGAATTTATTACTTCTGAGTATGGAATGGATATGCTTTATATGTTTTATGAAAATGCAGAGGCTATTATTAACGGCCATGTTTGCTTTATAGATACACCTGAGAAGGTCAAGAAGAAAAAGTTTTTAGGGATTTTTTAACCGCTGTTATTAGCTTCCTAACAACTTTCTTCTTTTTTTAATTGTGAATGGCTTAATATTCAATAAAAGTAGAAAAAAGAAATAAATGGTGATATCTCCTAACCATTATCAAAGGAGATACTCGGCCGTACTGTGGGTGAAAAACACCTTAGACACGCTTGTTGTCAAGGGTACGGTGTGAGGGTGGGTTAGATGCCCAACTATATAAATACTTATGGGAAAGTTGTAGAGATACAACTTTCCCATAAGTATTTACATCTTGTACATACCTAAACTAGTAAATAAAAAAAGAGAATGAGGGATGATTAATGATGAAAAAAGTAAAAAAAGCAATTATTCCAGCAGCGGGATTAGGAACTCGATTTTTGCCAGCTACAAAAGCCATGCCAAAAGAAATGCTTCCAATTGTAGATAAGCCGACCATTCAATATATTGTTGAAGAAGCAATTGATTCAGGTATTGAAGATATTATTATTGTAACAGGAAAAGGAAAACGTGCCATTGAAGATCATTTTGACTTTGCACCAGAGCTTGAAAATAGCCTAGTGTCTAAAGAAAAGTTCGATATTTTAGAAAAAGTTCGCCAATCATCAAATGTAGATATTCACTATATTCGTCAAAAGGAACCAAAAGGTTTAGGACATGCAGTATGGTGTGCACGTAATTTCATTGGAGATGAACCATTTGCTGTTTTGCTCGGAGATGACATTGTGCAAGCAGAAACCCCATGCCTGCGCCAACTGATGAATGAATATGAGCAAACACTCTCTTCAGTAATCGGAGTACAAACTGTACCAGATAATAAAACACACAGATATGGAATTGTTGATCCTATTTCAAATGATGGCCGCCGTCATCAAGTAAATACATTTGTAGAAAAGCCAGCAGCAGGAACAGCACCTTCAAACCTAGCTATTATGGGGCGTTATGTATTTACACCAGAAATCTTTAAGTTTTTAGGAGAGCAAGAAATTGGTGCAGGTGGAGAAATCCAATTAACGGATGCAATTCAAAAATTAAACGAAATTCAGCGAGTGTTTGCTTATGACTTTGAAGGAAGACGTTATGATGTTGGGGAAAAGTTAGGTTTTATTGAGACTACACTAGAGTTTGCTTTACAACATAAAGACTTAAGAGAAGATTTATTAAATATTATGAACGAAATAGTACAAAAAGAATTAAATACATTCGTTGAATCAAAATGAGGGATAAGGGGAGTAACGTATGACACAAATAGCCAAAAAAAAAGCAATCCCCAAGACGCATGCATCCCAGAACTTTGATGAACTTATTGGTAATGAAAGTTTAGTTTACCTTGGACTTAAGAGAACGTTAGATATTATAGGTTCTTTAATAGGTATAATTTTATTATCTATTGTATTTATAATAGTAGCATTAGCTATAAAAATAGAAGATCCAAAAGGACCGGTATTTTTTTCTCAACCTAGAATCGGGAAAAAAGGTAAAATTTTCAAAATGTACAAATTTAGATCCATGGTTACGGATGCTGAAATAAAGTTAAAAGAACTTCTTCAGTTAAATGAGACTACAGGAGCTATGTTTAAGATGAAAAACGATCCCAGAGTTACAAAGATAGGAAAATTAATTCGTAAAACTAGTATTGATGAATTACCCCAATTATTTAATGTGTTAAAGGGAGAGATGAGTCTAGTTGGTCCACGTCCTCCTCTTCCGAGAGAAGTAGCTGAGTATACGAATTATGATAAGCAACGGTTAATTGTAACACCTGGATGTACAGGTATTTGGCAAGTAAGTGGAAGAAGTAATATAGGATTTAAAGAAATGGTTGAATTGGATTTATATTATATTAAAAATCAATCTATTTTTATGGATATTAAAATAATTTTTAAAACAGTTTTTGTTTTGTTCGGATCTAAAAATGCATTTTAAAAAAGGGTCTCATAGTGGAAGAACCATGGAAAGTTAATTTTTATATACGGAGTCCTATTGATTTTTTACATTAAATTATAAAGGTTAAAGTGGAGGTATTTATGAAAATTTCAGTAATCGGAACAGGCTATGTAGGTTTAGTTACTGGTGTTTGTTTATCGGAAATTGGACATTTTGTCACTTGTATTGATATAGATGAGAAGAAAGTAAACATGATGAAGCAGGGAATTTCGCCAATATATGAGCCAGGTTTAGAAGATTTAATGAAGAAAAATATTAAAGATGGCCGCCTTAATTTTTCAAGCGATCATAAAAGTAGCTTTGTGAACAGTGACGTTATTTATATTGCAGTAGGGACGCCTCAAAAAATGAGCGGAGCAGCCGATTTATCTTATATAGAAGAGGCTGCTAAAAGTATAGCATATCATATTACAAGTGATACAGTTGTTGTTACAAAAAGTACTGTACCGGTTGGGACTAATGATTATATTAAAGATATAATTATTAATAATTTGTCTAATGATGTAAAAGTAAGTATAGTTTCTAACCCGGAATTTTTAAGGGAGGGTTCAGCAGTAAACGATACATTTAACGGTGACCGTATTGTTATTGGCACTGATAACAAATATGTTGCTGATTTTATGGAAGATATCTATAAAAATCTCGATATACCAGTATTTAAAACAGATATTAGAAGTGCGGAAATGATTAAGTATGCTTCAAATGCGTTCCTTGCTACAAAGATTAGTTTTATTAATGAAATCGCTAATATTTGTGAAAAAGTAGGCGCTGATATTGAAGATATTGCTATAGGCATGGGACAAGATAAACGTATTGGTAAAGATTTTTTGAAAGCCGGTATTGGTTACGGAGGATCATGCTTTCCTAAAGATACAAATGCTTTAGTACAAATTGCAGGAAACAATGAACATAACTTTGAACTTTTAAAATCGGTTATTAAAGTAAATAATAACCAACAAAAAACTTTGGTTAATAGATTAGTAAATCGTTTCGCGGAACTTAAAGGTAAACGTATTGCTATACTGGGTATTGCTTTTAAACCTAATACAGATGATATTAGAGAGGCAGCCTCTATAGTAATAATCAATGAACTTGCAAAACTAGGCGCAGATATAATTGCTTATGATCCAATTGCAATTGAAAATGCTAAAAAAATATTACCAAAAGAAATAAGCTACGCTTCTTCTGTAAATGATGCTTTATCTGATGCTGATGCTGCTTTAATCCTAACTGAATGGGAAGAAATCAAAGAGATCAATCTTTCAAAACTTTCAAATATTATGAAAGAACCGATTTTATTCGATGGGAGAAATTGCTTTTCTCTAGAAGAAGTTAGAGTAAGTAACGTTGAGTATCATTCTATTGGTCGTCCATCATTAGAAAGAAAACTAGCAGCCCTTTAAAAATAATTTTTCTAATAAAAATAAGTGAGGCTTCCAAGAATGGAAAGAGAAAAGATTGATATTTTCGGTGTTAACTTTGATAATTTAGATATGGATAATGCAGTACAAGCTATTAATAGTTTAATTATCAGAAATAAAAAGAAAAACTCTACGAGTTTTGTTGTAACTCCCAACGTAGACCATTTAGTTAATATTAATAAAAATAAAGACTTCAAAAAAGTATACGAAAAGGCTAGTTTAAAATTAGTAGACGGTATGCCTATAGTGATTTTGTCAAAATTATTTAAAAAGCCGTTTAAATCAAAAGTTTCTGGTGCAGACTTAACACCGGAACTATTTGAGTTAGCACACAATGAAAATCATAGAGTCTTTATTTTTGGTTCACAACCAGGAGTTGCGGACAAAGTTGCAAAGATGTATAAAGAGAAATTTGGAGAAAATTTTTGCGTTGGTACCTATTCTCCCCCTTTTGGTTTTGAGAATAATTCTATTGAGCTTAAGCATTGTATAGATACAATAAATGATTTTGCACCTGATTTATTATTTGTATCACTTGGATCACCTAAAGGAGAGTTCTTTATTCATAATAACTCTCATTTATTAAAAGTTCCTGTTAGTATTCAAGTTGGAGCTGCTATTGATTTTATGGCTGGGACAGTTAAAAGGGCTCCAATATGGATGCAAAAGCTTTCTTTGGAGTGGTTTTATAGATTTATTAAAGAGCCAAAAAGAATGTTTAAACGTTATTTTGTGAATGATATGTATTTTATGAAATTAATTGTTGAAGAAATAAGAAAAAAGTGATTGAGCTCTATAATAGAAAATGAGCTATTAAAGGGTTGTAGAATGCTTTTTTAGGACAAACTCAGTCATTAAAAACTATGAAAGTGGCGAAGTAAGGTGAATTCAGAAAAACAAAAAAATACTAAAGTATTGATGGTAGGTTCTAGCCTAAAAGTGAAGGGCGGAATGACTACCGTAGTTGAATCTTTCTTGCAACACGAGTTTGAAAGAGACATTACACTTAAATATATTCCAACTCATATAGAAACTGAAAATAATTTTTATAAAAAAATATTTTTTTTGAGAGGGTTAGTTCAGATATTAAATGAATTAATTTTTGGAAAAGTTGAAATAGTCCACATGCATATGTCGGAAAGAGGAAGTTTCAGCAGGAAATACATTATCTTTAAATTATCTAAATTCTTTAATAAAAAGGTAATTACTCATACACACGGTGCAGAGTTTGAAGAATTTTATAATCAAAGTGATGAAAAATCAAAGAGGAAAATAAATAAATTACTAAAAGAATCTGATACAGTAATTACATTAGGAGAAAGCTGGAATAATATAATTAAAAGAATAGAAAATGAATCGAATACCTTTATATTGAGAAATTCTGTTCCAATTCCAGCCAAACAAAACAAACTCAATGATAAAAAAATAAAGATATTATTTTTAGCAGTTTTAATAAAAAGAAAAGGAATTTTAGATTTAATAGAAGCTTCTCAAAAAATAATTACAGAACTTGAAAGTAAAAATAAACAGGTGGAATTTGTTATTGCAGGTGATGGTGAACTTGAAAGTACTTCAAAGTCATTAGTAGAGAAATTAGGAGTAAGTAAGTATTTTAAATTTGTAGGATGGGTTAACAACGAACGAAAGCAAGAGCTTTTAAAAGAATCAGATTTATTTGTATTACCATCTTATAACGAAGGCTTACCTTTATCTATATTAGAGGCTATTAGTTATGGAATACCTGTAATTTCAACAAATGTTGGTAGTATTAATGAAGCTGTTAAGAATGAGGAAAATGGATATCTTATAAATCCTGGTGACAAAGAAAAGTTAGCGGACTTTACAATTAAACTTTTAACTGACTCTAATTTTAAACAAATGGGTCAAGCTTCTAGAGAAGTAGCAGTAGATTTGTTTGATATTAATAGTTATTTTAAGATGGTAGAAAATCTATATTTGACTGTAGACCAAAGAAAGACGTTAGGTAACTCGCATGGGGCTAAGTGATTTATTAATGAAATTAAAATTAATGAGATTAAAAAAAAGAGGGTTAAAAATCGGTGAAAACTGTAAAATATATGATGCACATATTGATTATGGGCACTGCTTTTTAATAGAAATAGGTAATGAGGTTACTATTACTAACAGTTCTATTCTTGCTCACGATGCTTCAACAAAACAGAGTTTAGGAAAAACAAAAGTTGGAAGAGTAGTTATAGGAGATAGAGTATTTGTAGGATGGGGAAGTACAGTCTTACCAAATGTTAAAATTGGGAATGATGTTATAGTAGCTGCAGGCAGTATTGTGAATAAAGATATACCTGAGGGAGTCATAGTAGCTGGAGTTCCAGCTGAAATAATTGGTAAAACTAGCGATTACATTGAAAAGAATAAATTACTAATGAATGAAGTGCCTGTTTTTTCGAAACCTTGGGATCAGAAGAACGAAAATGAAATGCAAGAAATGTACGAAAAGCTAGAAAAAAGTATAGGCTTTGATGAGTAAAATTATAAATGGAATTTAATTATTATAATTTTCTAATTGAAAAATTATATCTGTGAAGTAAAAATAATCCAGAACCTTAAATTAGTTGGCGGTGAGACTTTGAAAGAGAATATTGCGTTTATTATACCTGCTTTAACAGGTGGGGGTGCTGAAAGAGTTGTAGCAAATTTAACTAAAGGTATATCAGATGACTATGAAAAGTATATAGTTATATATCATGATACGGAAAATATGTATGAGCATAATGGAAATATAATTAATTTGAATATTGGTTCATCTAATAATTTAATAGGTAAAGCTTTTAATACAATACGTAGAATAATTGCTCTAAAAAAGTTTAAGAATAAATATAAAATAGATAAATGTATAAGTTTCTTGGATAATCCTAATACAATTAATGTTTTATCAAGAAGTAATGAAAGGTTATTTGTTTCTATTCGAAATCATCAATCCAAAGAATTTAATGGAATTACAAAGAAATTACACACCCTAATAGTGAAAAATATTTATGCGAAAGCTAATAAAATAATTGCAATTTCTCAAGGAGTAAAGCTAGATTTAATAGAAAACTTTCATATAGATCCTAAGAAAATTGAAATTATATATAACCCTGTGGACATAGAAAGAATTTCCAAACTTAGAGAAGACGTATTGGAAGAAAGACACCAAACTATTTATAAAAATCCTACTATTATTACAGTAGGTAGGCTTACATATCAAAAGGGACAGTGGCACTTAATCAGATCATTTAAAAAGGTTGTCGAAAAAATTCCTAATGCACAGCTAATTATATTAGGCACAGGAAGCTTAGAAAAAAAGTTAAAAACTTTAATAAATGATTTGGGTTTATCTAAAAATGTTCATTTAATAGGTTTTCAGGAAAACCCATTTAAGTTTATTTATAACGCAGACTTGTTTATATTACCTTCCCTATTCGAAGGTCTAGGAAATGTTATTCTAGAAGCAATGGCTTGTGGAACACCTATTATTTCAACAGATTGTAAGTCTGGCCCGAGAGAAATATTAGCACCATCAACGTCCTTAAACACTGAAATAGATAAATTCACAATTGAAGAATATGGAATTTTAACCCCTGTATTTAAGGGAGGAATTCTAGATTCAAAACATCAAGTAGTACCTGAAGAAACTACGCTAAGTGAAGCTATGGTATTGTTATTAAAAGATGATAAACTTAGAGATGAATTAAAAAATAAATCAAATAAAAGAGTGAACGAGTTTAGCTTTAAAAACATTTCTAAAAAGTGGTTGGATTTGTAGACATATTTATAATATGTGTTTAATCTAAATGAAAGATAAATCAATTTAAAATAGTAATCTTACCGGTGTAAGATTAAATTATACTGTGAGGATTAACAAATGAAGCAAAAAACTTTAATCTCTGATAATTTGATAGAAGATAGGTATCTAAGATTACAAAATGGTTTTATATATATACTAATTATTTATACCTTTTTATACTCCAATGTTGTAAGGTCAATACTTACGAATTTACTTCACGTGAATTTATTGTATTCCTTCTTGCCTACTTTATTAATAGTGGGATATTATTTATTCTTTTTTAAAAAGGCAAGTAAATTTGTTATATATATTTTTTTATTTATATTTTTACTTAGTATGATAAGTGTATTTTATTATCATATTGAGATATCAAGATTTTATAGGTTTTTGTATTCAATTTTGATACCGCTTCTTCTTGTAGGTATACACTTAGAAAGAACAAAGTATACTATAAAAAAGTTTTTATTTTTATATAATATAGTAATAATAATTAATGTGATTTATGGAGTTATGGATTTCATATCAGGTAAAAAATTGCAAATGATACTAGCTAACTTATTATATAATACTAACTATTATACTAGTATAAATTGGGATATCCAAAGTCAAGTCTACCGTCTTTTCTCTATTTTGGGTCATCCTCTTACTAATATGTTTTTATTAGTTATTTTTATAGGTATAAATCTTGCTTATAATCACTATTATAAGGAGAAAGCTAGTGTACCAATGTATATTGTCTATGGTATAACGATTTTAGGTACTCTGGTTTGCAATAGTAAATTTGGCATAATTATTGTCTGCGCTACCTTGCTTTCTATTATAATGGTAGGAAGTAATAAAGGTAGAAATTTAGTTCTCTTACTCATAATTTCAATTAGTGTATTAAGTATTGGCCCAATCAAACAAAATGTTGTCCAACGATTCTTAATGGCTTCTGAAAGTGGAGATCTCAGTAATGGTAGATTATCGGCTTTAGATTATTTATCAGATAGTAACGTGCCACTACCTCATATCTTTACTGGAGAAGGAATGGGAGCATCCGATTCTTTGCTACAGTCTGTAAGCGATTTGAATAATATCGAAATGCCTTCCGTAATGTACATGTATGACTATGGAATAGTGGTCACTATATTAATTTATATAATATTTTATTTGTTCCCAATTAGTATCTTTATAAAAAATAAACATTTTTATCTTTGTTATCTTTATACGTTAATTTTTGTCTTTGCAAACTCTTATAATGGAATGGCAGTAAGTATTGGTATTACTCAAATCTTAACTTTTGTAGCGATGTTATTAATTAATATGTCTAATAATTTAAAAAAACAAAGTATATTAGAGCCTTAATTTGTGTGTACTTAATTTTTAGTTGGCTAATTCTATTGGAGTTTCTTATTATAAAAAAATCATAACTATTGAAAAGCTAATTAAATTTTAATTTAATTAGCTTTTTTTGGAGGAAGAATATATGAGAAAGAAGCTCAAGCTTTTTTATTATAAATTATATAAATACTTTGGCAATAAACATATTTATTGTAATGATATTGCAATTAGGGAGGCAAGGCTAAGAGGAGTAACAGTTGGTACAAATTGTAGATTCTTCTGTACTAACTTTTCTTCCGAAGAATATTTGATTAATATTGGAAACCATGTAACCATTACTAATGGGGTACAATTTATTACCCATGACGGTGGAGCGTGGGTTCTAAGAGGGTTGGATGAAAAATACAAATATACTAATATTATTGGCAAAATAGAGGTAGGAAATAACGTATTTATAGGAATGAATTCAATTATACTACCAGGAATAAAGATAGGAGATAATTGTATTGTAGCAGCAGGAAGTATAGTAACAAAAAGTATTCCTCCTAATTCCATAGTAGGTGGAAATCCTGCAAAATTAATTTGTAAATTAGATGATTATATAACAAAAAATAAACATACTCTCATAGATACAAAACAATATACTGAGAGTGAAAAAAAAGCTTTTATATTAAACAATTTAGATAAGCTAGTTCTTAAAGCAAAATAATTTTCTAAAGAAATTTACTTAAGGTTTAAACAAGTGAAAAAGGACTGGATTCTATTATGAAAAAAAGTAGTTCAATCTTTTACTTAGTAAGCAGTATAGTGTCAGGCATTTCGGGTTTTATACTTATTAGTATGCTTACCAAGAACTTTCTACCTAAAGAGTACGGATATTATTCTCTTATAATCACTACAGTAAGTCTAGCGACAACTGTATTAATTGGGTGGATATCCCAATCTTTAATTAGATTTTATGAGGAATTTGCGAATAAACAAAAGGAAAATTATGTGATTAACACAATAATTTTCACAACAATAATTGTCAACTCAATAATATTATTCATAATTATGTTGACAATAATGTTTACAAAAGGATCCGATATTGGAGAATATATCAAAAATTTTCTAACAGTATCATTCTTGTTTTTTGTTTCTGAAAGTTTTTATCTTATATTAGGAACTATTCTTAGAGCGAAGAATAATTCTAGATTATATTCAATAAGCGTTATTCTCTATACTGTTTTTAAGCTCATTATAACTGTAGTTTACGTTATGCAACATGGAAAAAATATTAGCAGTATTATTTATTATTATAGTATGTCGGGACTAATTGTAAGTATTTTAATATTTTTAACACAAATAAAAAATATTAAAATAAATATCAAGTATTTTTCATCTAGTATATTTGTTGATTTTTTTAAATATGGAATACCCCTAATTGGTCTCTCTGCGATGCAATGGATAATGGCGTCCTCAGACCGTTATATTATTGGTATATTCCGAAATTCTAAGGAAGTGGGTATATATTCTTTATCGTACTCCTTAGCAAACAATATTTTTAGTATATTAACAACATTTCTCTTATTGAGTGCTTATCCCAAAATAATATCATCGATGAATAAAGATGGTAAAGTAGGAGCTGCAAAGTCTATAAGTGATCAACAAAGGTATTATTTTCTTATCGTAATACCTTTATTTGCAGGTATTACAGCTTTGTCTAAAGATTTAATTTTATATATTAGTTCTCCTGAATACTTAGAAGGTAGAATAACTTTAATAATTTCTGCATTGGGTATGGTGATATATGGTATAACTTTTTATTACAATAAAACGTGGGAATTGTCTAAAAATACAAAAATAATATTTCTACATGCTTTATATTCGGGATTAATTAATATATTGTTAAATTTGATATTGGTTCCTCGCTATGGATATGAGGCGGCAGCTTATACTACATTATTTGCTTATATCATTTATTTATTTATTACTGTGTATCGTTCAAATAAAGAAATGAAAATACCTTTAAAAATTAGATCTATTATTAAAATTGTTTTATCTTCTCTTGTTATGTATATCTCTGTGCATATGTATTGTGAAAATGTGAATATGAATACTTTTTATTTAATTACATCTGTAATATTAGGAAGCATAATTTATACAGCTTTATTAGTGATTCTAGGTGAAATTTCAAATGAACTTAAAGTTATTAAATCTTCTATAAATAAATTAATATACAAGTCGAATAGATATTCTAAATAAAATTCTTGTTTTAATACAAGTAATAGTAAATCAGATTTCATTTTGCATACTTTACTATCTGTATATTTATAAGGTTTTTATTGTTGGAGAATGTTTTATGGAGGTTAATAGAGGAGGATAACATTTGAAGTTTAAGTTAAATGTAATTATATTCTCTCTGACACTAGCTTTAATCGTGGGACTTGCAATTAGTATTTTAAGAAATACTCAATACGAATACAATGAAATCTTTGAAGCAGAAGATGCTAAATTATCTGGAGTTGAGGTTAATAATAAAATTAAGAATTACTCTGGTGAAGGCTACGTTACTAAATTTAACAAATCAGATGATAATATTGTATTTCGCGTAAATGTACCCCGGGATGGAATATATAATATCAATATTAGATATTCTATCCCGAAAATCTCTGGCGAGAAATATACATTGATTAATGTAAATGGAAGTTATTTACGGAAAATGGCTTTACCAGCACTAAATACTTTCCAAGAAATTTCAGTGGGGAATTTTTCTCTGAAAAAGGGAGAAAATAGTATTATGCTTATTTCCGAATGGGGTTTTTACAATATAGATTATATTAGAGTTCAAGGTTTTCCAGTGAAAAATAAACCAACCATAAATGATAAACTTGTAAATGAAAAGGCTACAAATGAGGCAAAAAACCTGATGAAGTTTTTAGTTAGCATTCAAAAAAGTCATATCCTTTCTGGACAGCAAGGTCTAAAGGAAGCAGAATGGGTAGATGAGCATGTAGGAAAAAAGCCAGCTGTTGTAGGTTTTGACTTTATGGATTATTCTCTTTCTCGGGTAAGGCGTGGAGTAAAGTCAAATGAGACTGAAGAAGCAATAAAGTGGCATCAAGAAGGAGGCATAGTAAGCTTTAGTTGGCATTGGAATGCACCTAAGGATTTGATAAATGAACCGGGAAAGGAATGGAGCGAAGGTTTTCGTACAAAAGCAACCACTTTTGACATTCAATATGCTTTGTCCCATCCAACTTCAGAAGATTATCAGTTATTATTAAAGGATATAGATGCAATTGCTATACAATTAAAAAAATTAGAACAAGCAAATGTCCCTGTACTCTTCCGCCCATTGCACGAAGCAGAAGGTGGATGGTTTTGGTGGGGAGCAAAAGGTCCAGAACCTGCTAAAGAGCTTTACCGCCTTATATATGATAGAATTACTAATTATCATAAAATAAACAATATAATTTGGGTTTGGAATTCCAGTGCTAAAGAATGGTATCCAGGAAACAAATATGTAGATATCGTTAGTTATGATTCATATCCAGATGCAGGCGACTATAGACCTTTAATTGGAAAATATGCTGAATTAACGTCACTGGTACATAATAAAAAATTAGTAGCATTATCTGAAAATGGACCTATTCCTGATCCGAATTTGTTAAAAGAATATCAGGTTAATTGGAGTTGGTTTTTAACTTGGCAGGATAAGTTTTTAAAAGATGGCAAGACTAACAGCTTGGAACATTTATCTGACGTTTATAACAATGATTACGTAATAACTTTAGATAAGCTTCAAAAATACAAAATCTACAGTTCAAAGTAAGTGAAGTAATGATTAAGGATTGAAGAGTTAAATTTAAATAAAGAAAGTATATAAAATAAAAAATAGGAGGTAATAATTTGAAATTAATTTTATTGTCTGGTGGTTCAGGTAAGCGGCTTTGGCCTTTATCCAATGATTCGCGATCAAAGCAGTTTTTAAAAGTATTGGAAAGCAAAAGTGAAAATAGAAATTTAGAATCCATGGTCCAACGAGTTTGGAAACAAATCACTAACGTAGGCTTAGCAAATTCAACGGTCATTGCAACAGGTAAATCACAGGAAGATATGATTAAAAGCCAGCTTGACAATCAAGCTGGCTTAATTATTGAGCCTTGTCGGAGAGACACGTTTCCAGCCATTGCATTAGCAGCTACTTATGTATATAGCGTTCAAAAAGCAGAATTAGATGAAGTGGTAGCTATCTTACCAGTGGATCCGTATGTGGACGACAAATTTTTTAGTAGGGTTAAAGATTTAGAGAAAGTTGTACAGGAAAGTAATGCTCAGCTTGCTTTAATCGGTGTTACTCCTACTTATCCATCATCTAAATATGGATATATTGTTCCAGATTCTGAAAAAAATAGTAAAGAATATTTTACAGTAAGTCGCTTTACCGAAAAGCCATCTGAAGAGCAAGCTATGTGTTTAATTGAGGAAGGAGCTCTATGGAATTGCGGAGTATTTGCGTTTAAACTCGGATATGTAATTTCAATTCTTGAGGAAAAAGGATTGCCTACTGAATATGAAAAATTACTAGAGCAATATGCAACACTTCCCAAAATTAGTTTTGATTATGAAGTGGTAGAGAAAACGAAAAATATTGTTGCTCTTCCTTATGATGGTTATTGGAAAGATTTGGGTACATGGAATACCTTAACAGAAGAAATGGCAACAACTCAAATTGGTAAAGGTGTTATTAGTAGAGATAGTGAGAACATTCATTTAATTAACGAATTGGATATTCCAGTTACAGTATTAGGTACTACAAATTTAATTGTAGCAGCTAGCCCAGACGGAATTTTAGTATCTAATAAAGAAGCAAGCCCTCGAATTAAAGAGTTAGTAGGTGAATTTGATAATCGCCCTATGTATGAAGAAAGACGTTGGGGGTGGTATCGAGTACTTGACTACACAAAATTAGAAGATGAAAAAGAAGTATTAACAAAAAGGATTTGCATTACTTCAGGAGAAAACTTAAGCTACCAACTACATGATTATCGAAATGAAACATGGACTATCATCAAGGGAAAAGGTGAATTTATTTTAAATGACCAAATGCGGATAGTCAAACCAGGGGATGTTGTCCAGATTCAAGCTGGAGATAAACATGCAGTTAAAGCTATTACGGACTTAGAAATTATTGAAGTGCAGATGGGTTCACAATTAATTGAAGAAGATATTGTACGATTACTCATGACTTGGGAAGAAATTAAAGATTATGTACTTAAGGTAAAAAAGATTTAGTTAATATGTAAATTAGAGGAGATGTAAGAAAGTTGAAACAGCCTATTTTTCTAGAACCACTATTCCAAGAGAGAATTTGGGGCGGCAGCAAATTAAGTAAGACATATGGCTATCAAATTCCCTCTAATCAAACAGGAGAATGTTGGGCAATTTCAGCTCATTCAAACGGTCCAAGTGTTGTTCGTTCCGGAGAGTTAAAAGGTAGATCATTGGCAAAGCTGTGGGAAGAGTGTCCCGATTTGTTTGGTCATTTTGAAAGTGATCGGTTTCCTCTTTTAACAAAAATTTTAGATGCTAATGATGATCTGTCAGTACAGGTACATCCAAATGATGAGTATGCTAATGAATACGAATATGGTGAACTTGGTAAGACAGAATGCTGGTATATTATTGATTGTGACGAGGATGCAGAGATGATTTTCGGTCACCATGCACAATCTAAAGAAGAGTTTATTCATATGGCAAAACAAAGTCACTGGGACGATTTATTACAACGTGTAAAAATCAAACCGGGTGACTTTTTTTATGTTCCAAGCGGAACAATTCATGCCTTATGTAAAGGAACTCTTGTCTTAGAAACACAGCAAAGCTCAGATACGACGTACCGAGTGTATGATTATAATCGTCGTGACAATGAAGGCAACTTGCGCGAACTCCATTTGGAAAAAGCAATCGAGGTAATCAGTGTTCCTCACAAAGTAACAAAAATTCATCCAGCCCTTGCTCAAACAAGTGGAGGATCCATCACAACGTTCGTTGAAGAAGATTACTTCACGGTATATAAATGGCATGTGCAAACAACAATGGAATTTATACAAGACGCACATTTTATGCTAGGTAGTGTTATTGAAGGACAAGGCTCACTCTATACAAAAGAAGGAGAGTTTGCTTTACAGAAAGGAGATCACTTTATTCTGCCAAATGAATTAAGTTCCTTTAAGATTAAAGGAACTATTCAAATCATCGCATCTCATCCGAACTACAAAGGGGGTCAACATCATGACATGGGAAGTACAGCTAAACAAATGGCTAACGTTTGATGATTTAGATCAAGAATTAAAAAATGAACTAATCGTAATGAAAGAAAATGAAAAAGCAGCAGAAGATGCTTTTTATAAAAATCTAGAATTTGGTACAGGCGGAATGAGAGGAGAGCTTGGTCCTGGTACAAACCGTTTGAACATTTATATGGTTCGTAAAGCGACTGAGGGTCTGGCTTATTATATTGAAGAAAATGGAGACGCGGCGAAGAAACGAGGAGTTGTAGTAGCTTACGATTCTCGTCATAAATCGCCTGAATTTGCTTTAGAAGTAGCAAGAGTGCTAGGGCGGCATGGAATTAAAACCTATATATTTGAAGAATTGCGTCCTACTCCTGAACTGTCTTTTGCGGTTCGTTATTTAAATGCTTTTGCTGGTATTGTGATTACAGCTAGCCATAATCCTCCTGAATACAATGGATACAAAGTATATGGAGAAGATGGAGGTCAACTTCCACCTGCTGCAGCGAATATTATTATTTCTTATGTAAATGCAGTGGAAAATGAGCTATTGATTCCAGTAAAAGAAGAACAAAAGCTACTTGCCAATGGATTATTGACGTATATTGGGGAAGAAGTCGATAAGGCTTATACTGAACAATTAAAAACAATTCAGTTGAACCGTACAGCTGTAGAGCAAGCAGGAGAAGATTTAAAAATAGTTTTTACGCCTCTTCATGGTACGGCTAATAAACCCATTCGTGAAGGATTAAAAGCATTCGGTTTTACAAACGTTACGGTTGTAAAAGAACAAGAGCTTCCGGATCCTAACTTCTCAACAGTAAAATCGCCTAACCCTGAAGAACATGCAGCTTTCGAATTAGCTATCCAATACGGCAAAGAAGTCGATGCTGACATTTTAATGGGGACAGACCCTGATGCTGATCGCTTAGGCGTTGCTGTGAAGAATGAAAAAGGTGAATATGTAGTGCTTACGGGAAATCAAATAGGTGCTTTGATGCTTCACTATTTATTAGAGCAGAAAAAAGAACAAAATATTCTGCCTGAAAATGGGGTAGTTGTTAAAACGATTGTAACGTCTGAAATTGGCCGTGCTATTGCTAAAAGCTTTGGACTAGAAACGATTGATACGTTAACTGGATTTAAGTTTATTGGTGAAAAAATTAATGAATTTGACCAGACAGAAGAGTATCAATTCCAATTTGGCTACGAAGAAAGTTATGGATATTTAATTGGAGATTTTGTCCGTGATAAAGATGCTGTCCAGTCAGCAGTTTTTGCAGCTGAAGTCGCAGCTTTTTATAAAGCACAAGGAAAATCTCTTTATGAAGGATTACTAGAAATTTTTGGGAAATACGGTTTTTACAAAGAGTCCCTTTATTCCTTAACATTAAAAGGAAAAGATGGCGCAGAACAAATTGGACGAATTTTAACTTCTTTCCGAACTAACCCACCAACAAAAGTGGCAGGTATAGAAGTAGCTATAATAGAAGACTACCAATCTCGCAAAAGAACACATATAGAAGATAATAAGGTGGAAGAAATTTATTTACCTGAATCTAACGTTTTAAAATACTATTTAAGCAATGGCTCTTGGTTTGCTGTTCGTCCTTCTGGAACTGAACCAAAAGCTAAATTTTATTTCGCCGTACAAGGAAATTCTATAGACGAGAGTCATAATTTACTTTTAACGTTACAGCAAGAAGTCATAGAGATTGTAAAAGAATTCACAAAAATCACAGTATAAAGTGTATAATAAAGAAAAATAAGCCATTTATATATTATCTTTGTACATTTTAAAAACAATATAACTCTAAAACCTAGACTATTTCATTTTGAAAGTTTGTAGATGTTTTTACCTAATTCTATTATAATGGTTTTTGTGTTATTTTTACTTAAATAAAAATATTTGGAGGTCATCATGGGAGAAACAATTAGTATAAAAGAATTGTTTCAGACGCTAAAGAAACGTATTTGGTTAATAGCGTTAATTACAATTATTGCAGCAATCATTAGTGCAGTTATTAGCTTCTTTGTACTTACACCTGTCTATGAATCAAAAACGCAAATTCTTGTTAACCAAGCTAAGTCTGATCAACAGTTATATAATGCTACAGAAGTACAAACAAATATTCAATTAATTAATACGTATAATGTTATTATTAAAAGCCCAGCCATTTTAGATAAAGTAAAAAGCGAATTGAATTTAGACAGAACTGTGGAAGATCTTAATAGTCAAATCACTGTAAGCAGTGCTAAAGATTCTCAAGTAGTCGAAATCATAGTACAAGATCCATCCCCACATGTAGCAGCACGAATCGCGAATAAAACAGCGGAAGTATTCCAAACTCAAATTTCCAAGATTATGAATATTGACAATGTTAGTGTGCTTTCTAAAGCAGAGGTAAAAGGTGCTGTAGCTCCTATCAAACCCCAGCCTTTATTAAATATTGCGATTGCAATAGTAGTAGGATTAATGGTTGGTATCGGTTTATCGTTCTTATTGGAATACTTAGATAATACCTTAAAAACAGAGCAAGATATTGAAAATCTACTAGAGCTTCCGGTAATGGGGGTTATCACAACGATTAAAGACGTACCAAAAGTAACAAATGTACAGCGTCCGGATATAACTGCTCGCGTACCGCAAAGAGGTGAGACACTTGGCTCGTAAAAAGAAAAATTCAAAAAATGATAAAGTGTTGACGCTAAAAAGACGTTTGCTAGCTCATAACAGTCCGAAAGATCCGGTTGCAGAGCAGTATCGTACGATTCGGACAAACATTCAATTTTCAGGTGCTGACGAAGAAATCAAGTCTCTTGTTTTAACGTCAAGTGGACAAGCTGAAGGGAAATCTACTACTGCAGCTAACTTAGCAATTGTTTATGCACAGCAGGGTCTTAAAGTGTTATTAGTTGATGCTGATTTACGCAAGCCCACTGCTCATTATACATTTCGTCTAGAGAATCACAAAGGGCTTACGAATGTCCTCACAAGGCAATCAACATTGGGACAGGCAGTTCAAAATACAGAAGTACCGGACCTTTACTTGTTAACAAGCGGACCTATTCCTCCTAATCCATCTGAACTGCTTGCGTCTAATCAAATGAAAGAAATGCTTAGCGAGGGGAAGCAGCAATTTGATATGGTTATTTTTGATACGCCGCCTATCTTGGCAGTGGCAGACGCTCAAATTTTGGCGAATCAAGTAGACGCTTCAATATTAATAGTCAGCAGCGGAAAAACGGAAAAAGATGCGGCATTAAAAGCAAAAGAGTTATTAACGCAAGCCAAATCAAAATTACTTGGGGCCGTGTTAAATAATCGCAAAATCGAAGAAGGAAATTATTACTACTATTACGGCAGTAATTAAAGCTTTTTGAAAGAATAAGGCCTCGAAACGTTCTCGCGTTTCGAGGCCTTATTTGTGTCTGCTTTGTTATATCTATATTCAATTTAAGAACGCTTATTTCATAAAAAAGTGATGAAGATACCTTCATCACTTTTTCGTTAGTTAAGATGTAAATGTTGCTTTAACGTATTCGAAAGTTCCTGCCGAGTTGCATCAGATACGGCATAATAATAAACACCGTTAATCGTTTCACCTTTACCATCTACCTGAAGCTGTTCTACATTATGGCGTGCATCTTTATAGTTAGATTGAATTTGCTTCATATCATCAAACGTAAGGTTTGTTCTGACGTTTGTTCCAATTGTATCTAAGATTGTACCGTAGTTTGCAAGAGATTGAACGCTTGCTCCTTCTTCGATAACTCCTTCAATAATTTGGCGCTGACGCATTTGACGTCCGAAATCTCCGCGCGGATCTTGTTTACGCATACGAGAGTAGGCCAGGGCTTCATCACCATTTAAGGTTAATTGTCCTTTTTGGAAGTTGTAACCCTCATAGTTGAAATTCAAGTCATTATTGACTGTAACGCCTCCTACAGCATTTACGATATCTTTAAAACTTTCCATGTTGACTTGTACATAATAATCAACTGGTATGTTTAAAAAGCTCTCAACTGTATTTACAGCCATGTCTACGCCGCCGAATGCATAGGCATGATTGATTTTGTCAGTCGTACCTTTGCCCACGATTTCAGTGCGTGTATCACGCGGAATACTGACCATTTTCATAGATTGGTCTTTTGGGTTTACGGTCATTAAGATGA
>Ga0268252_1000782_pt1 | contig 19799 bp, 11 predicted proteins | sample AgamicMgSfrz_FD_200244 | JGI IMG/M metagenome (GOLD analysis project Ga0268252, IMG submission 200244) | Agave microbial communities from Guanajuato, Mexico - Mg.Sf.rz (v2) (version 3) | ecosystem: Host-associated > Plants > Phyllosphere > Phylloplane/Leaf | place: Guanajuato, Mexico | collected... | reverse complement strand
AGTAAAGTATAGCGGGCTATACTTTACATGGAAGTGTCGCCGGAGAATGTGGTAAAATTGAGAGAGAAAGTTGTTGCCGGTGGGAAGGGCGTGACGGAGAAAAATGGGCTTCATTATCTGTAATATGCGGAAGTTTAAGAGTGCGGATATAAAGGGTCTACAGATACATAATCAGAGGGAAAAAGAAAGCCACACGAACCCGGATATTGATCGAAATCGGGCGCATCTGAATTATGATTTATTGCATGATCAGCGAGTGGATTATAAGGCACTCATCAACGAACATATCGAGAAGAACGTGGAGACGAAACGGGCCATTCGAAAAGATGCGGTTAGGTGCTGTTCGTTCATGATCTCGGCAAGTCCTGAATTCTTCGAAAAGCTCTCTCCAGAGAGAGAAAAGGAATTCTTCAAATCGAACCTGGCATTTCTCCAGGAGCGTTACGGAAAAGAGAACGTGATGTATGCGTCAGTACATAAGGACGAAAAGACTCCTCATATGCACGTGGGTCTCGTGCCGATCACGAAGGAAAAGAAACTGTCAGCAAAGCAGATTTTCAACAAGGTTGAAATGAAGCAGCTGCAGGAAGCAATCGGGAAGCATAACGAGAAATTTGGCTTGCTGCGCGGCGAGCCTTCAGATAAAAAATATCTTGAAATGAACAAGTTCAAACGTGAAGCCTTGAAAGAGGAGATCAAAGAACTGGAGCAACAAAAGTTAGATCATGAAAAAGCAGCTGCGCAAATTTCGGGGCGGCTGGATGATTTGAAAAAGACAGCATTTGAAGCGCAGGCGGTTGATCAGATCGAAGTGAAAGAGAAAGGCGGCTTGCTAACGGCAAAAACTGTTCAAATGAGCAAAGAAGATTTTGCGCAGGTTCAAAGTCTCGCCAAAGCGGGCGAGGTGTTCCGAAAGGAAAACAAGAAGCTTGAAAGAGAACTGGCGGATGAACGTAGCAAAACAAGTGAATTATCAAAAAAGAACCGCATTTTGGAAGCTAGGAACAAAGAACTTGAATTAGAAAATCGCTTTTTAAAGCGTGCAATTAATAAATTCATGGATGTCTTCAAAGAGAAGAAGCAAGAGTACATGATTCTTTTCGGTCATTTAAAAGCGAGGGTGTTGCGACAAATGAATATGAAAATAACTGATCATCACTTTGAGAATCAGAACGAATTAAAGGGAGCGCAGCATTTTTTGTATGAGGAAGAGCGCGAAAAGACTGCACCTAAGAAAAATCGAAATCAAGATCACGAGATGGAACGATAGGTCATGATCTAAATATGGCATGAGTCAACGGTAAGCGGAACGAAAGTGAGCATTAAGGAGTTGACTCATTCACCACACCCAAAGCCTATTGATTCAAACAAACCCCGTTTGTTTGCGCCAGCCGAAGGGGCAGCCCCCGAAGATCGGGGGTAGGGGGTTTGACTATTTGCGATCCAACGGGCTGACCGTTGGCGGGTTTGGGCAGAGCCCATAAAGAGTCACTAGGGAACCAGTGCCCACTTATGCACCTGAAAGTTGCACGTGTATTTTCTCTCCGTTCAAAGCAGAATGCCAGGGCATTGTACCGTTGGGAATTTTGGAAGATGAATGGTATAATAGATTCCTAATATCCTGTTCCTAGTCAGTTTGGCGAAGGTGTGAGCGGAAGACGACGACAGTCGTCGAGTGGCAACGAAAAGCGAGCACCGAGAGCCAAACGAGAACCCCCCGATGCTAACAGGGGGGTACAAAAAATAAAGAAAACTGTTAGAATCCATTCATATCAAGGGATTGAGCCGTTTTCTTTAAGAAACGTCTTTCGTTTGAATGATAAGATGCATGATGAAATACATAAAAATACGAGGCTGTAATTCAAAAATGCCTCTGAGAGCGTTCAGATTCGATTCTGAGCGCTTTTATTTTTGTTCAGGTAATTGAAATAGGGGAATGCGTTAAAAACGCTTATAAGGGCTTTAAATGCGTTTTTTCGTTTTGTCTGCTGAATTTATTTAAAAAAATGTTTGCGAGATGCCGAAAATTTTTAAAAGTGGGGCGCAAACAGGCTTCTCTTATGAGAAATTATGCTAGGATTTAACAGAAAAATGGTTATTTACAAAGGGGGATTGATGATGGCGAATATACCTTCTTCACAAATTGGTGTCCAAATAAACGAATGGTATATCCATATAAAACGATTCAATGTGACCGATGCTGAAATGTTAAAAACGGAAATTGAGAGAAATTTAAATGACATGGAAGAGGATCAAGACGTCCTTTTATACTTTCAATTAATGGAGTTTAGACATCGTTTGATGTTGGATTATTTAAATCCCTCTGAAAACAGAATGAACAAAGCTGACTACTTGAGGGAGGTAGAAGGACAGGGAAAGAGACTTACTGGTCTTCTTGAATACTATTTTCATTTTTTTAAGGGAATGTATGAGTTTTCAAAAGGGGAATATTTGAGAGCTATCACGTTCTATAGACGTGCCGAAAAGAAGCTTTCACAAGTTTCAGATGAAATTGAGAGAGCAGAATTTTATTATAAAATTTCAGAAGTTTTTTATCATATGAAGCAAACTCATATGTCTATGTATTATGTGAAACTTGCTTATGATACATATACGGCCAACTCAACTTATGTTATTCGAGAAATAAACTGTCTTACAGTTGTTGCGGGAAATTATATTGATTTGAAAACCCACGAGAAGGCTTTGGTTCATTTTGAAAATACTCTTAAGATTGCTAGATCACTTCGTAACGATTCTATGGTTACAAAAGCTTTGTTGAACGTTGGGTGTTGTCATAATGATATGGGTGAATATGATAAAGCAGTTTATTATTTTGATCGTGCTGTTGAGGTTGGTGAAAAAATTAAAGCTAAGGAATTGATCCAAGCCTATTATGATTTAGCTCTAATTTATCTTAGAAAAGGTAATAGAGAAACTGGAATTTCTTTTTTTGAGAAGAGTTTAGAATATGTTCAATTTTTTGAGGATGCTTTATTTGGACGAGTTTTAAACGTGCTGAAGGCTTTGTATATAGATTTAGGTGATAGAGAGCATGTTCTTCATGCCATGAATGAATTGAGAAACGCAGCTGGTTTTCCTTATTTGGAGGAATTGGCATTAGAAGCCGCCGAATTCTATAATAGGCTTGAGCGTTTGGATGATTCTGTATTTTTTTATAGACAGATGATCGATGCTCAAAAACAAATTCGGAGGGGCGATGGCTTGTATGAGTTCTAAGAGATTTTTCTCTGTAGTCATGTGTGCGCTTGTACTATTAGTTTCTGTAAATTTTGTTGTTTCAGAAACTAAAGAGAGTCATGAAATTGCATCAAGGGTTGCAACTTGATAAAGATGTATTAAGCAGACCCTTAGGGTCTGTTTTTTTGTTGTGCAACATGGTCAAAAAATCAAAAAAAAAATCTCCCCCTGCGGGGAAATTTGGTTTAGTCTTTGGTCTTTTAGGTTTTTGGGTTTTGATCTTTTAAAAAGATGGCGGTTTCGCCAGCTTTTTGGGCGATTTTGACGGAGTCAGAATCGTGTCTTTTCTTATCTTGATACATATAGAAACAATGAGATTTTCAAAAAGTACGATCAATTCAGTATTGTCAAGGGTTTGAGGGCAATTTGACAGTGAAAAACCCCATCTGCTATTATTAAAGTGCCAACAAAAATAATAGAGTGCTAGAGAACTAGCGTCAGAAAGGGTTTTTTTATGTGTAATACATGTAATTTTGTTGATTCCAATTCGAATTATACCATCCTTGATGATAAAACTGCAACAGGTAAAAATCGGGATTGGCGAGGAAAAAAGCAAAAATCTACGTTGATATCTGATCATTATAAGGCTTTGGAAAAACGCACTGGAGCGCCTTACTACGGAAAAAAGGCTGAAAAAATATGTGACTGTGCAGAATGTTTGGCGTTTAGAAGAGATAAGGCAACGGGCAGACTACGATTATATCAAGCCTATTTTTGTAAAGTGAGGTTATGTCCTATGTGTGCATGGCGAAGGTCATTGAAAATTGCTTATCACAACAAATTGATCGTTGAAGAAGCCAATCGGCAATATAAGCCCGCATGGATATTTCTCACATTGACAGTAAAAAACGTTGAGGGCGATGATCTGAAACAGACCATTTCGGATATGATGAAAGGCTTTAATAGATTGATGAAATATAAGAAAGTAGATTCTGCGGTGCGTGGATATTTCAGAGCTTTAGAGATCACGAAAAATCATGAAGAAAATACATATCACCCGCATTTTCATGTGTTGATTCCTGTTCGTACTGGTTACTTTGGTAAAAACTATATTAATCAAAAAGAATGGACAAGCCTTTGGAAGCGTGCAATGAAATTGGATTACACACCAATTGTGCATGTGCAGCGGGTCAAAGGAAAAAAGGGAATCGATGCGGAAGCGATTGAAAAAGAAGTCCGCGAAGCAATGGAAGAACAAAAAGCCATTCTTGAAATTTCGAAGTATCCTGTGAAGGATACGGATGTCATACGTGGGAATGAAGTGACCGAGGAAAATTTGGATACGGTCTATTATTTGGATGATGCATTAAGTGCCAGGCGGTTGATCGGGTACGGCGGGATCTTGAAAGATATTCATAAGGAACTGAATTTGACGGATGCGGAAGATGGAGATCTGATCAGAATTGAAGAAGATGATGATGAGGTAGCCAATGAGACGTTTGAAGTCATGGCACATTGGCATGTTGGCATCAAGAATTACATAATCACATAGAAAAGCAGACCAATCATGGGTCTGCTTTTTTTATGAATTAGTTAGCTCTGAATGATTCGTGAACCCTTGGTAAAACGTGGTATCTAGAGCCATTTAATGCGTAAGCTGTTCCCCTAAGATATGCAACGCCACCGTTATTTTTATTCATAGTTACTTTACCAGCGACTGTTGATCCTAATCCTCCCATTCCACCTATAGGGGCGTCACGTTTGAATCCTGAATGATATCTTAATTTTACAGTACCGATAAAATTGTATGGCCATTTTGTGTTAGGGTTAACAGACCAATATACGACTCTTCCAGATGTACCTGCGACTATACTTGCTCGTCCTCCAGCACCTATTGCTGATGCCAATGGTTTAATGATGTTTTCGTCTTCATCTTCGGCTACTACACTGTTTGGATGATTGAAGATCATGTCTGAAATTTCTTTGTCATTTCCAAAGCTTGTTACCGTAATTTCATCGTCTTTGTAGACAACTTCGCCTTTTAGAGAGTCTAGTTTTTGATCGTATGATTCGTTCGCAAAAGCAGGGTTGGCTAAAACAAAAGTGAACATCATAATGAGTAATGATAAAGTAAATTTTTTCATATTCTCTCTCTCTTTCTTTTCTGAATTTTAGCTGCTTATTCAAATATCAATTAAGGATGAGGTGTTTTTGTGGCACAAAAAGATCACTATAAAAATTTGTTGAAAAGACTCTGTGAAGATCAGGGTATATCTACTCGTAAACCAAGGTTTGAACAAGTCGAAAACTTGATTCTTATCAATCTCAAAAATCAATTGAAAGAAGGAGTAGACTTGGAATGTTTTAAGATTTTAAATCTGATCCATCAAACAGTCTCACCTCTTGGAATAAAATTTGATCAACAGCTTACCTTGTATCCGGGTGGAGATCGGTTGGATAGAGTGACAATTTCTTTTGATAAAGATGACTATGATTTATTGAATAACAAACTAGAGACCGGTGATTTTTAATAGGCATGAATCCCTCCCTGCGTAAGTATATTTCCATCCTATCACCTAATTTTCACATAGGGAGATATGCCAAAAAATTTCTTTTTTGGTTGCGGTGACCGCAATCATTTTTTTTATTTTTTAGAGCTTCGTTTTGATGAAAATTTCTGTGGTAGAATCCGTTCACTGTGGAGGTGAACATGATGACCATTGAAATTCATGTGATGGATTTAGGGGCAATGATCATTTGTGGTTTAATGCTCTTTGCAGTGTGGTTTGATGAAAAAGTAGGCGATTAAAGCCTGCTTTTTTTATGGGGTTCGGGGAAGATTTCCCCGACTGGTTCGGACAGCGTCCGAGGTCTTCAAGGTTTTGAATTTAGGAAAAATAATAGCCGACTTCTTCGGCGATTTTTCCTATCAGCGGAGCTGATCAGAAGGAGCGAAAGCGACTGTCGTAGCCCTCGGCAGAGACCGCACTTTACGCAGTAAAGTATAGCGGGCTATACTTTACATGGAAGTGTCGCCGGAGAATGTGGTAAAATTGAGAGAGAAAGTTGTTGCCGGTGGGAAGGGCGTGACGGAGAAAAATGGGCTTCATTATCTGTAATATGCGGAAGTTTAAGAGTGCGGATATAAAGGGTCTACAGATACATAATCAGAGGGAAAAAGAAAGCCACACGAACCCGGATATTGATCGAAATCGGGCGCATCTGAATTATGATTTATTGCATGATCAGCGAGTGGATTATAAGGCACTCATCAACGAACATATCGAGAAGAACGTGGAGACGAAACGGGCCATTCGAAAAGATGCGGTTAGGTGCTGTTCGTTCATGATCTCGGCAAGTCCTGAATTCTTCGAAAAGCTCTCTCCAGAGAGAGAAAAGGAATTCTTCAAATCGAACCTGGCATTTCTCCAGGAGCGTTACGGAAAAGAGAACGTGATGTATGCGTCAGTACATAAGGACGAAAAGACTCCTCATATGCACGTGGGTCTCGTGCCGATCACGAAGGAAAAGAAACTGTCAGCAAAGCAGATTTTCAACAAGGTTGAAATGAAGCAGCTGCAGGAAGCAATCGGGAAGCATAACGAGAAATTTGGCTTGCTGCGCGGCGAGCCTTCAGATAAAAAATATCTTGAAATGAACAAGTTCAAACGTGAAGCCTTGAAAGAGGAGATCAAAGAACTGGAGCAACAAAAGTTAGATCATGAAAAAGCAGCTGCGCAAATTTCGGGGCGGCTGGATGATTTGAAAAAGACAGCATTTGAAGCGCAGGCGGTTGATCAGATCGAAGTGAAAGAGAAAGGCGGCTTGCTAACGGCAAAAACTGTTCAAATGAGCAAAGAAGATTTTGCGCAGGTTCAAAGTCTCGCCAAAGCGGGCGAGGTGTTCCGAAAGGAAAACAAGAAGCTTGAAAGAGAACTGGCGGATGAACGTAGCAAAACAAGTGAATTATCAAAAAAGAACCGCATTTTGGAAGCTAGGAACAAAGAACTTGAATTAGAAAATCGCTTTTTAAAGCGTGCAATTAATAAATTCATGGATGTCTTCAAAGAGAAGAAGCAAGAGTACATGATTCTTTTCGGTCATTTAAAAGCGAGGGTGTTGCGACAAATGAATATGAAAATAACTGATCATCACTTTGAGAATCAGAACGAATTAAAGGGAGCGCAGCATTTTTTGTATGAGGAAGAGCGCGAAAAGACTGCACCTAAGAAAAATCGAAATCAAGATCACGAGATGGAACGATAGGTCATGATCTAAATATGGCATGAGTCAACGGTAAGCGGAACGAAGTGAGCATTAAGGAGTTGACACATTCACTGCACCCAAAAGCCTATTGATTCAAACAAACCCCGTTTGTTTGCGCCAGCCGAAGGGGCAACCCCCGAAGATCGGGGGTAGGGGGTTTGACTATTTGCGATCCAACGGGCTGACCGTTGGCGGGTTTGGGCAGAGCCCGAAAAGAGTCACTGGAGAACCAGTGCCCACTTATGCATCTAAGTAGGTGCTGTGGGTTTTCTCTCCGTTCAAAGCAGAATGCCAGGGCATTGTACCGTTGGCATGAAAGAGTCAAAAATGGTAAGATTAAAGAAATATTTGTGCGTCTTTTTTGTTTGGCGAAGGTGCGAAGCGTAAGACGACGACAGTCGTCGAGTGGCAACGAAAAGCGAAGCACCGAGAGCCAAACGGGAACCCCCCATGCTAACAGGGGGGTAGTACGCAAGATGAAAATAAAACGTATAAAAAAACATGTCGTGCATTTCAAAAATGCCGTTGAGAGCGTTCAGATTCGATTCTGAGCGCTTTTATTTTTGTTCAGGTAATTGAAATAGGGGAATGCGTCAAAAACGCTTATAAGGGCTTTAAATGCGTTTTTTCGTTTTGTCTGCTGCGATGAGATTTAAAACCCGAATATGTCTTGTGTCCTACTTGTTTAAAAAGTGTTTGCGCCATGCCGAAAATTTTACATATCAAGGGAGAAATAGGGTTTTATTAGGAATTCTTGTGCTAGCATTTATGGTAAAACTGGTTTTTAAGGGGGATTGTACATGGAAGCTATACCGTCTCCAGTTGTAGCAATCAAAATAAATGAGTGGTACAAGCATATAAAGAGATTCAACGTGAAAGGTGCTGAAAAGCTAAGGGAAGAAGTTAGAAAAGAGTTAGACGTGATGGAAGAAGATGAGCAGGCTATTCTTTATTTTCAGCTAATGGAGTTCCGTCATCAGTTAATGCATGATTATTTGAATCCTAAGGAGAAAAAAGTTGAAAAATCAGAGTATCTGAAGTCTGTCGAAGGGCAAGGGAAGAAGATGACAGGCATTCTTGAATACTATTACAATTTTTTTCAAGGGATGTATGAGTATACGCAAGGTGAGTTTTTAAAAGCAATTGTGTTTTATAGGCGAGCAGAGAAACGTCTTGATCAAGCTGGCGATGAATTAGAAAAAGCTGAGTTTTATTATAAAATGGCAGAAGTATTTTATCAGATGAAGCAGACGCATATTTCTATGTATTATGTTGGTCTTGCTTATGATACTTACAGAGCTTATAAGACGCATTCAATTTATATGATTCGGGAAATCAATTGTTTAACTGTAGTCGCGGGAAATTATATTGATTTAGAAACGAGAGAAAAGGCATTGCCTTGTTTCTTTTCATCACTGGAGAAAGCTAAAGCATTAGGGAATAAGAATATAGTCTTTAGACAGCTTTATAATATCGGTTTGTGTTATAAGGGATTGAGTGAGACAACGAAAGCTATATCATATTTTCACCAAGCTATTTTGGAAGGGGAGCCAATTGGTGAGAGGTTGTTTCAAGTGTATTATGAGTTGGTCAGAATTCATTTAAAGCAAAGGGAATTTATTGAGGGACAGGAATTTTATGATAAAGCGAAAAGACAGGCCACTTTTTATCAAGATGAACTCTTTTTAACACTTTTGGATTTTATGGAAAAATTATTTTTTAAGTCTGCAAATCTTAGTGAAGTATTGGAGGCATTAGAAAAATTAGAAAATCCGAGAGGATATCCATATATGGAAGACCTAGCGCTTGAAGCGGCTCAGTTCTATACTGAGAATGGGCGTATGGATGAATCTGTAAAACTATATGAAAAAGTGATGTACGCTCGAAAACAAATTCAAAGGAGCGACTGTCTGTATGAATTTCGTTAAGAGGTTAGCATTGGGTTTAATTTGTACATCAGCATTAGTTATAGGAGCTGTTTTTGTTCAACCAACTTTGGATGACCATGTTGCGGGTCAAGCTAAACTTGATTCTAGGGTGATGATTTAATTTTACAGACCTTTGGGGTCTGTTTTTTTGTTGCGCAGCAGGACCAAAAAATCAAAAAAAAATCTCCCCCTGCGGGGAAATTTGGTTTAGTCTTTGGTCTTTTAGGTTTTTGGGTTTTGATCTTTTAAAAAGATGGCGGTTTCGCCAGCTTTTTAGGCGATTTTGACGGAGTCAGAATCGTGTCTTTTCTTATCTTGATACATATAGAAACATTGAGATTTTCAAAAAGTAGGATCAATCCAGTATTGTCAAGGGTTTGAAGGTAATTTGACAGGGAAAAACCCCATCTGCTATTATTAAGTTACCACACGAAATAATAGAGTGCTAGAGAACTAGCGTCAGAAAGGGTTTTTTTATGTGTAATACATGTAATTTTGTTGATTCCAATTCGAATTATACCATCCTTGAGGACAAAACCGCAACAGGTAAAAAGCGGGATTGGAGAGGAAAAAAGCGAAAATCTACGTTGATGTCTGAGCATTATAAGGCTTTGGAAAAGCGTACCGGTGCGCCTTACTACGGAAAAAAGGCAGAGAAAGTATGTGATTGTGCGGAATGTCTTGCGTTTAGGAGAGACAAAGAAACGGGCAGACTACGATTATATCAAGCCTATTTTTGTAAAGTGAGGTTATGCCCTATGTGTGCGTGGCGAAGGTCGTTAAAGATTGCAAGTCACAATAAATTGATCGTGGAAGAAGCGAACAGGCAGTATAAGCCTGCGTGGATATTTCTCACGTTGACAGTAAAAAACGTTGAGGGTGATGATCTGAAACAGACCATTTCGGATATGATGAAAGGCTTTAATAGATTGATGAAATATAAAAAAGTTGATTCTGCGGTGCGTGGTTATTTCAGAGCTTTAGAGATTACGAAAAATCATGAAGAAAATACATATCATCCCCATTTTCATGTGTTGATTCCTGTCCGAACTAATTACTTCGGTAAGAACTATATTAATCAAAAAGAATGGACAAGTCTTTGGAAACGGGCAATGAAATTGGATTACACACCGATTGTGCATGTGCAGCGGGTCAAAGGAAAAAAAGGCATTGATGCGGAAGCGATTGAAAAAGAAGTCCGCGAAGCAATGGAAGAACAAAAGGCGATTCTTGAAATTTCGAAGTATCCTGTGAAGGATACGGATGTCATACGTGGGAATGAAGTGACCGAGGAAAATTTGGATACGGTCTATTATTTGGATGATGCGTTAAATGCCAGGCGGTTGATCGGTTATGGCGGTATCTTGAAAGACATTCATAAGGAACTGAATTTGACGGATGCTGAAGACGGGGATCTTGTCAGAATTGAAGAAGATGATGATGAGGTAGCCAATGAGACGTTTGAGGTCATGGCACGTTGGCATGTTGGCATCAAGAATTACATAATCACATAGAAAAGCAGGCTAATAGAGCCTGCTTTTTTGTATGGACTAGTTGATTTTTGCTTTTAGAACTCTATAATCTCCACTGCCGTAAAGTCCTACGTCAACACGAGAAGAGTATTCAACAGGTGTGTATTTCAGTGCCTTGAAAGTTCCTCTACTGCGAATTTCCCAAACGCTAGGGTCTAGTTTGTGTTGTTTTGTTGAGTGAGATTTTGAATAAAAGACACCAGTTAAATAAGCATCATAACTGCTACTTTTCAGTTTGCCTTTTTCATAAGTGAATTTACCACTTACTTCATGAGCAAAACCAAAAACAGGAGTGGTATTTTTGACCTTTGCATTGAATTTTTTTTGTTTTACTGCTTTTGTTGAAATGTCTTCAACGTTCATAGACAATTCAAGTTTGTCTCCCTGTACGTTGAGAGGTTCTTGTACTACAACGTTATCTAATCCTTTTTTTAGTTGAGAGTTTGCTTTATCAGTTAGTTGATCTAGTTTGTCGTTGATTCTTTCAACTTCTTTCAGATGTGCTACAGGTTCATTTTGTGTTGCTTTCGCATCTGGAGCATATATTCCTAAAGATAAAGTGATCGCAGCAAGTCCCATTAAAACAGTTGAGCTGATTGATTTTTTTGATAGTTTTGTAGTCATATTGTTCAAATCCTCCTGAAATGATAGTATTACAAGCGGTTACAAGCGGTTACAAAATTTGGTTAAACAACCACAAATAAGGGACGGTGTATTGTGTATGCTAGCTGTTATTTATACGGTTTTAATAATGTTTTTGGTTTTCTATCTACTGAATTATTTAGGTCAGAAACTAATTACTAAAGATCGCCCTATTAATCATTTGATCATCATAGTGATCTCACTTATTGAAGCTATAATTGGTATCGTTTTGGCTTACTATAAACCACCGTTTTTGTAGAATTGATCTATAGAAATCACTCCTTTTTTTGGGTATATTTTCATCCTAACATTGAATGATTTAGCGTTGGGAATTCATTGGAAAATTTCTTTTTTGGTTGCGGTGACCGCAATCATTTTTTTTATTTTTTAGAGCTTCGTTTTGATGAAAATTTCTGTGGTAAAATCCGTTCACTGTGGAGGTGAACGTGATGACCATTGAAATTCATGTGATGGATTTAGGGGCAATGATTATTTGTGGTTTGATGCTCTTTGCATTGTGGTTTGAAGAAGAAGTAGGCGAATAAAGCCTGCTTCTTTTTTATGGGGTTCGGGGAAGATTTCCCCGACTGGTTCGGACAGCGTCCGAGGTCTTGAATTTAGGAAAAATAATAGCCGACTTCTTCGGCGATTTTTCCAATCAGCGGAGCTGATCAGAAGGAGCGAAAGCGACTGTCGTAGCCCTCGGCAGAGACCGCACTTTACGTAGTAAAGTATAGCGGGCTATACTTTACATGGAAGTGTCGCCGGAGAATGTGGTAAAATTGAGAGAGAAAGTTGTTGCCGGTGGGAAGGGCGTGACGGAGAAAAATGGGCTTCATTATCTGTAATATGCGGAAGTTTAAGAGTGCGGATATAAAGGGTCTACAGATACATAATCAGAGGGAAAAAGAAAGCCACACGAACCCGGATATTGATCGAAATCGGGCGCATCTGAATTATGATTTATTGCATGATCAGCGAGTGGATTATAAGGCACTCATCAACGAACATATCGAGAAGAACGTGGAGACGAAACGGGCCATTCGAAAAGATGCGGTTAGGTGCTGTTCGTTCATGATCTCGGCAAGTCCTGAATTCTTCGAAAAGCTCTCTCCAGAGAGAGAAAAGGAATTCTTCAAATCGAACCTGGCATTTCTCCAGGAGCGTTACGGAAAAGAGAACGTGATGTATGCGTCAGTACATAAGGACGAAAAGACTCCTCATATGCACGTGGGTCTCGTGCCGATCACGAAGGAAAAGAAACTGTCAGCAAAGCAGATTTTCAACAAGGTTGAAATGAAGCAGCTGCAGGAAGCAATCGGGAAGCATAACGAGAAATTTGGCTTGCTGCGCGGCGAGCCTTCAGATAAAAAATATCTTGAAATGAACAAGTTCAAACGTGAAGCCTTGAAAGAGGAGATCAAAGAACTGGAGCAACAAAAGTTAGATCATGAAAAAGCAGCTGCGCAAATTTCGGGGCGGCTGGATGATTTGAAAAAGACAGCATTTGAAGCGCAGGCGGTTGATCAGATCGAAGTGAAAGAGAAAGGCGGCTTGCTAACGGCAAAAACTGTTCAAATGAGCAAAGAAGATTTTGCGCAGGTTCAAAGTCTCGCCAAAGCGGGCGAGGTGTTCCGAAAGGAAAACAAGAAGCTTGAAAGAGAACTGGCGGATGAACGTAGCAAAACAAGTGAATTATCAAAAAAGAACCGCATTTTGGAAGCTAGGAACAAAGAACTTGAATTAGAAAATCGCTTTTTAAAGCGTGCAATTAATAAATTCATGGATGTCTTCAAAGAGAAGAAGCAAGAGTACATGATTCTTTTCGGTCATTTAAAAGCGAGGGTGTTGCGACAAATGAATATGAAAATAACTGATCATCACTTTGAGAATCAGAACGAATTAAAGGGAGCGCAGCATTTTTTGTATGAGGAAGAGCGCGAAAAGACTGCACCTAAGAAAAATCGAAATCAAGATCACGAGATGGAACGATAGGTCATGATCTAAATATGGCATGAGTCAACGGTAAGCGGAACGAAAGTGAGCATTAAGGAGTTGACTCATTCACCACACCCAAAGCCTATTGATTCAAACAAACCCCGTTTGTTTGCGCCAGCCGAAGGGGCAGCCCCCGAAGATCGGGGGTAGGGGGTTTGACTATTTGCGATCCAACGGGCTGACCGTTGGCGGGTTTGGGCAGAGCCCATAAAGAGTCACTAGGGAACCAGTGCCCACTTATGCACCTGAAAGTTGCACGTGTATTTTCTCTCCGTTCAAAGCAGAATGCCAGGGCATTGTACCGTTGGGAATTTTGGAAGATGAATGGTATAATAGATTCCTAATATCCTGTTCCTAGTCAGTTTGGCGAAGGTGTGAGCGGAAGACGACGACAGTCGTCGAGTGGCAACGAAAAGCGAGCACCGAGAGCCAAACGAGAACCCCCCGATGCTAACAGGGGGGTACAAAAAATAAAGAAAACTGTTAGAATCCATTCATATCAAGGGATTGAGCCGTTTTCTTTAAGAAACGTCTTTCGTTTGAATGATAAGATGCATGATGAAATACATAAAAATACGAGGCTGTAATTCAAAAATGCCTCTGAGAGCGTTCAGATTCGATTCTGAGCGCTTTTATTTTTGTTCAGGTAATTGAAATAGGGGAATGCGTTAAAAACGCTTATAAGGGCTTTAAATGCGTTTTTTCGTTTTGTCTGCTGAATTTATTTAAAAAAATGTTTGCGAGATGCCGAAAATTTTTAAAAGTGGGGCGCAAACAGGCTTCTCTTATGAGAAATTATGCTAGGATTTAACAGAAAAATGGTTATTTACAAAGGGGGATTGATGATGGCGAATATACCTTCTTCACAAATTGGTGTCCAAATAAACGAATGGTATATCCATATAAAACGATTCAATGTGACCGATGCTGAAATGTTAAAAACGGAAATTGAGAGAAATTTAAATGACATGGAAGAGGATCAAGACGTCCTTTTATACTTTCAATTAATGGAGTTTAGACATCGTTTGATGTTGGATTATTTAAATCCCTCTGAAAACAGAATGAACAAAGCTGACTACTTGAGGGAGGTAGAAGGACAGGGAAAGAGACTTACTGGTCTTCTTGAATACTATTTTCATTTTTTTAAGGGAATGTATGAGTTTTCAAAAGGGGAATATTTGAGAGCTATCACGTTCTATAGACGTGCCGAAAAGAAGCTTTCACAAGTTTCAGATGAAATTGAGAGAGCAGAATTTTATTATAAAATTTCAGAAGTTTTTTATCATATGAAGCAAACTCATATGTCTATGTATTATGTGAAACTTGCTTATGATACATATACGGCCAACTCAACTTATGTTATTCGAGAAATAAACTGTCTTACAGTTGTTGCGGGAAATTATATTGATTTGAAAACCCACGAGAAGGCTTTGGTTCATTTTGAAAATACTCTTAAGATTGCTAGATCACTTCGTAACGATTCTATGGTTACAAAAGCTTTGTTGAACGTTGGGTGTTGTCATAATGATATGGGTGAATATGATAAAGCAGTTTATTATTTTGATCGTGCTGTTGAGGTTGGTGAAAAAATTAAAGCTAAGGAATTGATCCAAGCCTATTATGATTTAGCTCTAATTTATCTTAGAAAAGGTAATAGAGAAACTGGAATTTCTTTTTTTGAGAAGAGTTTAGAATATGTTCAATTTTTTGAGGATGCTTTATTTGGACGAGTTTTAAACGTGCTGAAGGCTTTGTATATAGATTTAGGTGATAGAGAGCATGTTCTTCATGCCATGAATGAATTGAGAAACGCAGCTGGTTTTCCTTATTTGGAGGAATTGGCATTAGAAGCCGCCGAATTCTATAATAGGCTTGAGCGTTTGGATGATTCTGTATTTTTTTATAGACAGATGATCGATGCTCAAAAACAAATTCGGAGGGGCGATGGCTTGTATGAGTTCTAAGAGATTTTTCTCTGTAGTCATGTGTGCGCTTGTACTATTAGTTTCTGTAAATTTTGTTGTTTCAGAAACTAAAGAGAGTCATGAAATTGCATCAAGGGTTGCAACTTGATAAAGATGTATTAAGCAGACCCTTAGGGTCTGTTTTTTTGTTGTGCAACATGGTCAAAAAATCAAAAAAAAAATCTCCCCCTGCGGGGAAATTTGGTTTAGTCTTTGGTCTTTTAGGTTTTTGGGTTTTGATCTTTTAAAAAGATGGCGGTTTCGCCAGCTTTTTGGGCGATTTTGACGGAGTCAGAATCGTGTCTTTTCTTATCTTGATACATATAGAAACAATGAGATTTTCAAAAAGTACGATCAATTCAGTATTGTCAAGGGTTTGAGGGCAATTTGACAGTGAAAAACCCCATCTGCTATTATTAAAGTGCCAACAAAAATAATAGAGTGCTAGAGAACTAGCGTCAGAAAGGGTTTTTTTATGTGTAATACATGTAATTTTGTTGATTCCAATTCGAATTATACCATCCTTGATGATAAAACTGCAACAGGTAAAAATCGGGATTGGCGAGGAAAAAAGCAAAAATCTACGTTGATATCTGATCATTATAAGGCTTTGGAAAAACGCACTGGAGCGCCTTACTACGGAAAAAAGGCTGAAAAAATATGTGACTGTGCAGAATGTTTGGCGTTTAGAAGAGATAAGGCAACGGGCAGACTACGATTATATCAAGCCTATTTTTGTAAAGTGAGGTTATGTCCTATGTGTGCATGGCGAAGGTCATTGAAAATTGCTTATCACAACAAATTGATCGTTGAAGAAGCCAATCGGCAATATAAGCCCGCATGGATATTTCTCACATTGACAGTAAAAAACGTTGAGGGCGATGATCTGAAACAGACCATTTCGGATATGATGAAAGGCTTTAATAGATTGATGAAATATAAGAAAGTAGATTCTGCGGTGCGTGGATATTTCAGAGCTTTAGAGATCACGAAAAATCATGAAGAAAATACATATCACCCGCATTTTCATGTGTTGATTCCTGTTCGTACTGGTTACTTTGGTAAAAACTATATTAATCAAAAAGAATGGACAAGCCTTTGGAAGCGTGCAATGAAATTGGATTACACACCAATTGTGCATGTGCAGCGGGTCAAAGGAAAAAAGGGAATCGATGCGGAAGCGATTGAAAAAGAAGTCCGCGAAGCAATGGAAGAACAAAAAGCCATTCTTGAAATTTCGAAGTATCCTGTGAAGGATACGGATGTCATACGTGGGAATGAAGTGACCGAGGAAAATTTGGATACGGTCTATTATTTGGATGATGCATTAAGTGCCAGGCGGTTGATCGGGTACGGCGGGATCTTGAAAGATATTCATAAGGAACTGAATTTGACGGATGCGGAAGATGGAGATCTGATCAGAATTGAAGAAGATGATGATGAGGTAGCCAATGAGACGTTTGAAGTCATGGCACATTGGCATGTTGGCATCAAGAATTACATAATCACATAGAAAAGCAGACCAATCATGGGTCTGCTTTTTTTATGAATTAGTTAGCTCTGAATGATTCGTGAACCCTTGGTAAAACGTGGTATCTAGAGCCATTTAATGCGTAAGCTGTTCCCCTAAGATATGCAACGCCACCGTTATTTTTATTCATAGTTACTTTACCAGCGACTGTTGATCCTAATCCTCCCATTCCACCTATAGGGGCGTCACGTTTGAATCCTGAATGATATCTTAATTTTACAGTACCGATAAAATTGTATGGCCATTTTGTGTTAGGGTTAACAGACCAATATACGACTCTTCCAGATGTACCTGCGACTATACTTGCTCGTCCTCCAGCACCTATTGCTGATGCCAATGGTTTAATGATGTTTTCGTCTTCATCTTCGGCTACTACACTGTTTGGATGATTGAAGATCATGTCTGAAATTTCTTTGTCATTTCCAAAGCTTGTTACCGTAATTTCATCGTCTTTGTAGACAACTTCGCCTTTTAGAGAGTCTAGTTTTTGATCGTATGATTCGTTCGCAAAAGCAGGGTTGGCTAAAACAAAAGTGAACATCATAATGAGTAATGATAAAGTAAATTTTTTCATATTCTCTCTCTCTTTCTTTTCTGAATTTTAGCTGCTTATTCAAATATCAATTAAGGATGAGGTGTTTTTGTGGCACAAAAAGATCACTATAAAAATTTGTTGAAAAGACTCTGTGAAGATCAGGGTATATCTACTCGTAAACCAAGGTTTGAACAAGTCGAAAACTTGATTCTTATCAATCTCAAAAATCAATTGAAAGAAGGAGTAGACTTGGAATGTTTTAAGATTTTAAATCTGATCCATCAAACAGTCTCACCTCTTGGAATAAAATTTGATCAACAGCTTACCTTGTATCCGGGTGGAGATCGGTTGGATAGAGTGACAATTTCTTTTGATAAAGATGACTATGATTTATTGAATAACAAACTAGAGACCGGTGATTTTTAATAGGCATGAATCCCTCCCTGCGTAAGTATATTTCCATCCTATCACCTAATTTTCACATAGGGAGATATGCCAAAAAATTTCTTTTTTGGTTGCGGTGACCGCAATCATTTTTTTTATTTTTTAGAGCTTCGTTTTGATGAAAATTTCTGTGGTAGAATCCGTTCACTGTGGAGGTGAACATGATGACCATTGAAATTCATGTGATGGATTTAGGGGCAATGATCATTTGTGGTTTAATGCTCTTTGCAGTGTGGTTTGATGAAAAAGTAGGCGATTAAAGCCTGCTTTTTTTATGGGGTTCGGGGAAGATTTCCCCGACTGGTTCGGACAGCGTCCGAGGTCTTCAAGGTTTTGAATTTAGGAAAAATAATAGCCGACTTCTTCGGCGATTTTTCCTATCAGCGGAGCTGATCAGAAGGAGCGAAAGCGACTGTCGTAGCCCTCGGCAGAGACCGCACTTTACGCAGTAAAGTATAGCGGGCTATACTTTACATGGAAGTGTCGCCGGAGAATGTGGTAAAATTGAGAGAGAAAGTTGTTGCCGGTGGGAAGGGCGTGACGGAGAAAAATGGGCTTCATTATCTGTAATATGCGGAAGTTTAAGAGTGCGGATATAAAGGGTCTACAGATACATAATCAGAGGGAAAAAGAAAGCCACACGAACCCGGATATTGATCGAAATCGGGCGCATCTGAATTATGATTTATTGCATGATCAGCGAGTGGATTATAAGGCACTCATCAACGAACATATCGAGAAGAACGTGGAGACGAAACGGGCCATTCGAAAAGATGCGGTTAGGTGCTGTTCGTTCATGATCTCGGCAAGTCCTGAATTCTTCGAAAAGCTCTCTCCAGAGAGAGAAAAGGAATTCTTCAAATCGAACCTGGCATTTCTCCAGGAGCGTTACGGAAAAGAGAACGTGATGTATGCGTCAGTACATAAGGACGAAAAGACTCCTCATATGCACGTGGGTCTCGTGCCGATCACGAAGGAAAAGAAACTGTCAGCAAAGCAGATTTTCAACAAGGTTGAAATGAAGCAGCTGCAGGAAGCAATCGGGAAGCATAACGAGAAATTTGGCTTGCTGCGCGGCGAGCCTTCAGATAAAAAATATCTTGAAATGAACAAGTTCAAACGTGAAGCCTTGAAAGAGGAGATCAAAGAACTGGAGCAACAAAAGTTAGATCATGAAAAAGCAGCTGCGCAAATTTCGGGGCGGCTGGATGATTTGAAAAAGACAGCATTTGAAGCGCAGGCGGTTGATCAGATCGAAGTGAAAGAGAAAGGCGGCTTGCTAACGGCAAAAACTGTTCAAATGAGCAAAGAAGATTTTGCGCAGGTTCAAAGTCTCGCCAAAGCGGGCGAGGTGTTCCGAAAGGAAAACAAGAAGCTTGAAAGAGAACTGGCGGATGAACGTAGCAAAACAAGTGAATTATCAAAAAAGAACCGCATTTTGGAAGCTAGGAACAAAGAACTTGAATTAGAAAATCGCTTTTTAAAGCGTGCAATTAATAAATTCATGGATGTCTTCAAAGAGAAGAAGCAAGAGTACATGATTCTTTTCGGTCATTTAAAAGCGAGGGTGTTGCGACAAATGAATATGAAAATAACTGATCATCACTTTGAGAATCAGAACGAATTAAAGGGAGCGCAGCATTTTTTGTATGAGGAAGAGCGCGAAAAGACTGCACCTAAGAAAAATCGAAATCAAGATCACGAGATGGAACGATAGGTCATGATCTAAATATGGCATGAGTCAACGGTAAGCGGAACGAA
>Ga0268252_1000780_pt1 | contig 19833 bp, 18 predicted proteins | sample AgamicMgSfrz_FD_200244 | JGI IMG/M metagenome (GOLD analysis project Ga0268252, IMG submission 200244) | Agave microbial communities from Guanajuato, Mexico - Mg.Sf.rz (v2) (version 3) | ecosystem: Host-associated > Plants > Phyllosphere > Phylloplane/Leaf | place: Guanajuato, Mexico | collected... | reverse complement strand
GATCTGCCAGGACTACGTTCTTTAGTCCTGGCAGATCTTCTACATCGATATAAATATATTCTACGACGATTCGGCATTATACACTATGTATTCTTCTCGACATTTACCACCACGAACCCCGGAAAACCGCGTACTTTCCTGTCATCTACTTAACTAACAATATTTTACTCTCACTCTCTGTGAAAACGCAAACAAAATTTGCAAGATAACTCCAAATAATGATGATAAAAGAAGGAATTGAAATAGGTCTTTGTATGCAAATACCCTGATTAAACAGAAGTTAATCAGGGTACAAAGGGAAAATTTAAAAGATTCCTAGGAATTTTGTTTTTTTAATGCGTTCAGGCTCTTGTTTATAGACAGCCTTCCCGCTCGCAATAGCCTCTGCATTTTCCATAAAATGATAGAGCTTGCTGTTGCCGTATTTTTTGGACACGACAGAATAAGCTTTTTGCAGGCCGTACTGCTGGTAATTTTCACTATTTACACCTGATGCAATAACGTGTGCTAATCCGTGATCAATGAACTGATAAGCTGCTTTTTTCGCTTTACTGCCGTTGCCGCCCAGCACACTTTGTGCAGACAGCTGAACGACTGCTCCATTTTTTACGATCTTGTACAAATGCGCAGGATTTTCTACAAATAATGAATGGCATTCAGGCTCATTTAAAACTGGCACGACTCCCTTTAGCTGCAGCTCATATGTAACATTTTCTACTACTTCAATTTCCATATCTTGCGGAATCTCCAAAAACATATATTTTTCATTTTCATTTATAGTCATCTTATAGAAATCTTGATTAAACAAAGTCATATGATTGGTGGCAGTTACTTTTTGTCCCGGCAAAATGGTTAGTGAAATAGAAGCTTTTCGTAAGTATTCATTTGCAAACCCTACTGCTGATGCGCAGCTTGAAGCAGGTCCTTCATATTTAGGCGTCGCAATAACTTTTGTTATTCCCTGCTTCGCTAATGCATCCGCCATCTGCAAAAGTTCATCTTGGCTCTCAGGTCCATTTTCCATCTCCGGCAAAATGTATGTATGTAAGTCAATCATTCGTTTGTCTCCTCTTTCTATGTCTCAATTCATGGGTAATATTCCATAAATTATATTATAACATAAGGACAGAATGAACTTTTCCACATACAGGAAGACATCTTCTTATGTGCATGTTTGAAGTCTTAAAAGCTATATTTTCGTCTTAAAATGCACAATATAGTCATTTTCAGTTCATTATACCTATGAAAAAATAAGCAGATTAGCCGAAGAGGCCATCTGCTTTTTCTTATGATTCTGATGATGAATTAGTAAAATACCTTTCCAAATACTTAGCCCATCGTTTTTCTCCGTCGTCGTTAGGCTGACCAGGAGTTGTTGCTAAAAACGTTAAAATATCTTTGGAACGATAGTCAGGCCAAGTCGTCCAATGATTAAGATATTCATATCCGTTTTCTTTAGAAAATTTCTCTAGTGCCTTTACGTCGTTTGGGTAGTTTTCTGCATTATATACTGGGGCTGATGGCTGTAGAATCGTAACTAGCTCACTGTTCTGATCTTTTAAACGGCTTATAATGACGTTAATATTTTCTAGCGTATTATCGATACCTACTACTCCGTTATCATTTAATAGGAACGGCTCAAATAACAAAACGTCTGGCTTTTCATTCAAAATTTGTTTATACGTCCCGTTGTTTATAAATTTCAACGTCGTCATGTCTGTATATTCATATACTTGTGTATCCATTAAATCTTCACCGTAAGTGCTTTTCAGGTTTTCCTTCAGTAAAGTTCCCCAGGTTTTCTGTACCTTTTCTTTAGGAGCAGAGCCTACAATCACTAGCTTCATAGGTTTTTTCGTTTTTTCTGCTTGCTCTATTTTTGCTATCACCGATTTCGGAAGGTTTTGCGTATACTGTTTCCACGAAGCTTCTTCACCTTCTGCATAACTAGAATTTTCTATCTTGATTGGCCTTACCGCCGACTGCTCAGAAGCTTGGTGATTCCAATATATTTTACCTGCTACTAAAGATGCTACAAGCACAACCAAAGCCAGAATATTGACCCATATTTTCATAAATTGTCTCCTCTACTATATCTTTCTTTTTTGCTTTTATTATAATATAATTTGAGAATAAGTGGATATAAATAAGCCAATATGTCATATTTTTATAGGCTTACTGTTATGTATAAAAAACAGATAAGAATTAATGAAGTACATAAGTAACTCATTTATTTTATCAATATATTAAGCAAAGGAAGAGAAACCGATTATGACAGAGCCTCAAACTCGACGACGTAAAAGAAGAAAGCCAAAGAAAAAACGCGCTTTAAAAATTACTATGGCCATTATTTTGGTACTAATTCTCGGTGTAGGTGCTTATGCCTACAGCATTTGGCATTCAGTTGAAAAGACTTTTACACAAACCCATGAGCCGTTAAACCGTGATGTTTCAGAGAAACGCTCAGAAAAAGTGTCATTTAGTAAGCGTGATCCGATCTCCATCCTGCTTCTAGGAGTAGATCAGCGCGCTGGAGATCGCGGCCGTTCAGATTCGTTAATCTTAATGACCGTAAATCCAAAAGATCAATCAATGAAAATGGTTAGTATCCCTCGTGATACGCGTACAGAAATTGTAGGAAAAGGCACCACGGACAAAATTAACCACGCCTATGCATTTGGAGGCGTAGATATGGCTGTTAATACGGTGGAGAAATTCTTAGACGTGCCTGTGGATTATTACGTACAGGTTAACATGGAAAGCTTTAAAGACATCGTAGATGCAGTGGGAGGAGTTACAGTTAACAACGACCTGAACTTTGATTATGACGGATACAGCTTTAAAAAAGGAGACCTTACGCTTGATGGAAAAGAAGCTCTTGCTTATTCACGTATGCGTAAACAAGATCCTCGAGGAGACTTTGGACGTCAAATGCGTCAACGTCAAATTATTGAAGGAGTTATTGAAGAAGGAGCAAGCGTTCAATCCCTTGCTAATTACGGTACAATTCTAGATACAATTGGAACAAACGTTAGAACAAACCTTACATTTGATGATATGAAACAAATTCAATCTAATTACAAGGATGCACGTCGTAATGTAGAACAGCTGCAAGTGGATGGTAAAGGTGAAAAAATCGACGGCATTTACTATTATGCCGTATCAGATGCTACGCGCGAAGCGCTTTCTAGCAAGTTAAAACAACATTTAAATATTAACTAATAAAAAAGTGATGAAGGAAACTTCATCACTTTTTTTATTAAAAATGAATTTTATACGCGTACTTTTTCTTGTTTCAACAATTCTTCCATAAATACAAGGAGGTTTTCACGTAAATCTTCATGCTGAAGAGCAAATTCTAAAGATGTTTGAATAAAGCCTAGCTTTTCTCCTACATCATAACGTTTTCCTTCAAAATCGTAGGCAAATACACGCTGAATTCCATTTAGTTTTTGAATAGCATCTGTTAACTGAATTTCGCCGCCTGCTCCTACTTCTTGCTCTTCTAAGAACTTAAAGATTTCCGGTGTAAACACATAGCGTCCCATAATAGCGAGATTAGAAGGAGCCGTTCCTGGTGCTGGTTTTTCAACAAACGAATTAACCTGGTAACGACGGCCCTTACTTGAAGTTGGATCAACAATACCATAGCGGTGTGTTTCATTATCAGCAACCGTTTGAACACCAATAACAGATGATAATGTTTGTTCGTATTCATCCATTAACTGACGTAATCCAGGCGTTTCTGCTTGTACAATATCATCTCCTAGCAATACGGCGAAAGGCTCGTTGCCAATAAAGTTACGCGCACACCATACTGCATGCCCTAATCCTTTTGGTTCTTTTTGGCGAATGTAGTGAATTTCCACATTTGAAGACTGACGAACTTTCTCTAACAGCTCAAATTTTCCTTTTTCAGCTAAGTTTTGCTCTAGCTCAGGTGCATTGTCAAAGTGATCTTCAATTGCACGCTTGCCTTTTCCCGTTACGATGATAATATCTTCAATGCCTGATTCAATTGCCTCTTCAATAATATATTGAATCGTTGGCTTATCGACGATTGGAAGCATCTCTTTTGGCATGGCTTTTGTTGCTGGTAAAAAACGAGTTCCTAATCCTGCTGCTGGAATAATAGCCTTTTTAACTTTTTGCATGTTCATTTCTCCTTTTAAATAAGTAGTTTAGTATAAATAAAGCACTTTAAAAGATGCCTAAAAACTTTTTCTTTTTAATCATCTCTGGAGGCTCTTTGTAGCATATTTGGCCTTGTATAACATATTGAGCATTCTCTAGAAACGTATATACTGTATCCTGGCCATGCTCACTTTCTATGACTTGTAAAGCTTCCCTCATATAAAACGAGCGGCCTTCAAGATTATGGGCATCGGAGGATACGAAATGCACTAGATTCGATTGAATTAACTGATGAGAAAACCTTTTGATTTTTTTCCCAAAACGGCCTGTTAAGCTTCCAGCTGTTACTTGAGCAAGCGCTCCGTTCGTTATAAATTTATACAGCAGATCGGGCTTCTCGAGCAAACGGCTATTCCTTTCGGGATGCACAATGATTGGAATCAACCCTTTTGATTGAATGTCAAACAATAATTGCTCTGCATAATGCGGTACCTGACTAGATGGAAATTCTATAAATAAATATTTCCCTGTATCATTGAGCGTCAAAATTTTACCTGCCCGATAATCTTCAAGGATTTCACCATAAAGCCGTACTTCCTGCCCAGGTAAGATTGTTAATGGAAGCTTTTCCTGCTGTAATAGCGCATTTAATTTCTGTAAGTGTCGTACGATATCTTTTTTCTCATTAAGGTAGCGCCCATTCTGATGATGAGGTGTAGCTACAATTGTATGAATACCTTCTAATATAGCTTCTCGAGCCATTTTTAAGCTTATCTCATCATTTAAAGCTCCATCATCAATACCAGATAGAATGTGACAATGTAAATCAATCATATACTATCCTCCTAGATCAGCTTATTAGCTATTTTAATACCAAAATGATAACAATTGATGAACTAATATATATTGACAAGCTATCAAAATTTTAAGATTTTTAAAATATTATTAAACATGAAGTTAGTTGCTTCCATAATCGTAGTAATAATAACTACTACTGTCTGCTTTACGGTTATTTAGGACTGCACCAAGTAACTTTGATTTTGCATGAACTAACAATTCTTTGGCTTTTAAAGCCCTATCTTTTTCCGTTTTCCCACTGCTGACTACTAAAATGGAAGCATCCACTTGATTCGCTAAGATCTGAGCATCAGCTACCGCTAAAATAGGCGGGGTATCAAAAATAACTATATCAAACTCCTGCTTTATTTCCTGCAATAATTCTTCCATTTGATGGGATGCAAGCAGTTCAGAAGGATTAGGAGGGATAGGGCCACTTGTTAATACATAGAGCCCTTTTACTTCAGTCTCTTGAACGGCTTGTCCCAAATTAGACTGTCTAGTTAGAACATTTGTAAGACCAGTATGGTTTTCTAGGCGAAACGTATAATGAGCCGTTGGCTTACGCAAATCCGCATCAACTAGTAACACCTTTAACCCCTGCTGAGCATAAACAGCACCTAAATTTGAAGCAGTAGTTGATTTCCCTTCCGCTGTTCCACTTGAAGTTAAAAGCAATGACTTAATGTCTTGATCTACACCAGAAAATTGAATATTCGTACGAATTGTACGATATTGTTCAACAACTGGATCTTTTGGACTGTTGTGAGCAAGAAGGCGGCGTTTTAGCGTTAGCACTTTATCATTTTTACTTTCTTTTCCTTTACGAGCCAATTGTCTCACCTCTTTTTGATACAGGAACCGTAACATCAGGACGCTGTATGTTAGTTGTTTTAGGTACGTCTTTAATATTTGTAATAACGCCCATCACTGGAAGCTCAAGAAAATTTTCAATATCTTGTTCTGTTTTAATCGTATTATCTAAGTAATCTAATAGAAAAGATAATCCAATACCTACCATTAAACCTACAACTAATGCAATTGCAATATTGAAGACAGGTTGTGGTTTGACAGGGCTTGTGCTAGCACCAAGATCAGCCTTGGATAGAATGCTAACATTATCAATATTCATAATCTTAGGCACTTTTTGTTGAAAAACGGACGCTGTCTTATTGGCAATATCTGTTGCACGCTTCGCATTTGTGTCTTGAACCGTAATCAAAGCAACCTGTGAATTTTCAGCGCTAGTTACTTGAATTTGTCCACTCAAAGATTTAGCTGAGCTGTCTAACTTTAATTGCTCTACAACTTTATCTAGAATAGCAGGGCTTTTAATAATGTCATTATATGTGCTAATTAATTGTACATTCGTTTGCATGGCGCCTGCATTATACAGTTGCTGCTCTGACTTAGCTTGATTCACAAGAATTTGTGTACTTGCTTGATAAACAGGCGTCAATACAAAATAGCTGATGACTGCACTAATTGTTACTGCACTAATTGTTACTAATACAATTAACCATAAACGCTTAGAGAGTACTTGAAACAAGTCTCGCAAACTGGTGTTTCCTTCCATATAGCAACCTCCAATTAAATTAAAAACTAAAAGAAATACATTATATTTACCATAGAGTTAAAAAAACCGAAATTGACTCTTTTAATATTACTTAGATACTAACCTTATTTTTAACATTATATTCACTAACGTGGGGACGACCTATGGACTGATAGTTAATTCCTATTTTTTTCATTTTTTCGAGACTAAAACAGTTGCGTCCATCGTAGACATATGGCGTTTTCATTTTCGTATTGAATAAGTCTATATCCATATTTCTAATTTCGTCCCATTCAGTAAATATGAAACACAAATCCGCATCCTTTAATGCTTCTTCAAGTGTTTCCTGATAATAAATTTGCGTTGGATATATTTTTTTGAAATTCTCTATACCTACAGGATCGTATGCATGAATGTTAGCACCTTCATTTAATAATAAACGAATGTTAGGGATTGAAGGAGCTTCCCTCAAGTCATCCGTTCCTGGTTTAAATGTCAGGCCTAAAATTGCAACTTTTAGATCTTTAAATGTTGAGAAATCTCTTCTCGCTTTCTTAATTAATGTAAATTTTTGTTTCTCATTCACTTCTATAGCAGCTTTAATAGTACGTAGTACATAACCTTCTTCTTCGGAAAGCCAGTGTAAAGCTTTAGTATCTTTAGGAAAACAAGAACCACCGTAACCAATACCAGGGTTTAAAAATTTATTACCAATACGTTTATCGTAACTCATCCCTTTTGTAACATCTTCAATATTAGCACCCACTACTTCACATAGATTAGCTATATCATTAACAAATGATATTTTTAACGCTAAAAAATCGTTTGAAGCATACTTTACCATCTCTGCACTACGACGATTCATTGTCAAAATCGGTTGTTCAAAAGGCATATAAACATCAGACAGCGTTTTTTTCGCACTTTCACTTTCTACTCCTATTACAATACGTGACGCATACAGCGTATCGTGAACTGCTGTTCCTTGTGCTAAAAACTCCGGATTGGAAGCTACTTCAACTTGTACATTATTTTTTAAATGTTTTCTAATTAATTCTTCTATTTTTTCGTTTGTCCCTATAGGAACTGTTGACTTTACTACAATAAGGCAGTCTTGCTCTAGTGATTCAGCAATTTGTTGTGCAACTGCGTAAACATAGTTTAAATTAGCAGACCCATCTTCATTCTCCGGTGTACCTACCCCTATAAAAATAACATCTGATTTTGCATAAACACTTTGATAATCTGTTGTAAAGAACAATTTTCCTGCTTCAGCATTTTTAATAATCAATTCATCAAGCCCTGGTTCAAATATAGGTGATATTCCTTGATTTAAAATGCTAATTTTATCTTTAACATTATCTACGCATGTTATTGTATGCCCCTTTTCCGCTAAACAAACGCCTGTCACTAAACCAACATAGCCAGTACCTGCTACCGTTATATTCATTAATTTATTCGTCTCCTTTTCTCTATAAAAAATTTTAATTTTTCTTAAGCTAAATTTACACTTTTTATAATTAATAATTTACTCTTCATACCGACAACCACAATTACTTTAATTTGTTATTGCTTTATTAAGTAAAAAATATCAATAGAACATACAAAATCAGCAGGACTTAATAATTCAAATACAAAACTACGATTTGTATTCAATATTTTTTATATTCTTGGCATTTAAAATAAAGATTATTGTTTCAGCTACTATAACAACTGAAGCCATTCCAAACTCTTGAAACCAAAATGTTAAGGGAATTGCTAGTAAAATAAAGACTGCTGCAGCTATAGAATAACTATTATTTAAAACTTTTTGTAAGTTTACTGCATACATCAGTCTCGCCATCACAGTATTCATAATGGATAAAGATACAACTAAAGAGAAAAGTTTGACTAATAAAGTTAAATTTGAGCTAGATGCACCTGATATAAAGACTACAAGATGTGGAGATAGTAAAAATAGGGATACGGATATTAAAATAGAAAAGAACAAGCTCAAAAACAAAAAATTCTTTTGAAATTTATAGAATTTTTGTTTGCTATTGTCATACATCTCGCATATGTAAGGGTAGATAGCTTGGACAATAGGTTGGGATAATCCATAAAAAGCTCCCATAATCTTTTGGCCAATTCCATAGTTACCTGCAGCATTATTTCCAGATATAAATCCTAAAATAATAAGAGGACCTTGACTGTAAAAATTTATCCATAAACTAGTTAAAAACACAAATTTCCCTTTTGATACTTCTTCCTTTAATTGTATAACATCATAAATGAACTTGTATTCCAACTTAAATTTAAACCTCACGAATAAAAGGGATATAATTCCAGGGACTATATAATAAAGAGTTTGAAAAAATACAGCTATGTTAATATCACCTTTATCTTTTATGAATATAAAAATTAACATTGTAACCATTAATTTTACTAATATATTAATGTAGGTAATATATTTCATTTTCTCTAAACCCTGATATAACCAAATAGGAAAAAGAGTGTTCCCAACAAGAATTAAATAACTTATTAAAAAAGCTAGTTTATTATCATGAAAAACTGAGAAGGTCTCTATACATATGAAATAGATAATTCCTAGAATTAACGTGAAAATTATTTTCAATGTCATTATTATATTGTAAATTTCGTTTACCTTCTCTTTAATCTTCTTATTTATAGAAATCTCCCTAGTCCCAGATATATTAAAACCGTAATCTACGAAAATATTAAGAAATTGCATAGTAGCTATACAAACTACTAATACACCGTAGTTGTTTGTACCCAAATTTCTTACTAAATAGGGAAAAGTAACTAAAGGAAATATATAATTACTGCCTTGCAATATTAGTAACGAAAATATATTTCCAAATAACCGATTGTTAAACATTCTTTTCATTTAAATTTCCTCTTTTAAATGTCTCATTTTTAAAATTAACTCGTTTGAATTAACAGTATATTTTCTAGAAAACAAAGGTTGAACTATTTAGTTAAATTATTTAATTATAGTTTTCAAAGTTTTTTTGAATTTCAGCATATTCAAAGCAAGTAATATCCGATTATTTTTTAAAAGATACAATTCTATTTTCATAAACAAACTGGTAACCTCTTGCAATTTTATTTCGTTTAAAACATATTTAATTTTTGGTGTACTTATAAACTCTTTTATTCTACTAATTTTCATTTTACTATCCATAGGACAATCATTATAAAATAAATTATTTAATCCAACAGATAAAGTAGTTACCCAATCGTTTAGAATTAGAGGTTTATATTTCTCATTGTTTCCCCATTTGTTTACTAACTCTTCAAATCTTTCAGTTTCTTTATATCTGATTTCAAATCTATCTCTTCTATAAACATTAACTGCTGAACCTGTTCTATCTATTACGTAATGATAATACTTTCTATCATTAACGTAAACTTTATCTAAGTTCTCATATACTTTGTAATTAAATACTGTATCTTGGCCAACCTTTTGATCAGCAAAAAAGCAATTATTTTCGTCCAAAAATTCTTTTTTGTATAACTTATTCCACAAGGTAAACATAAGGTTTTCCTTATATAAATTTATAAACTCACTTTGAAAAGTTGATTGGCTTTTTAAAAACATTTGATTATATGATTTAGGACTTGATTTCTTTCCAGATTTAGTAAACGTTACATCATAGTAACCAAAAATAACCATATTAGCCTCGTATTGTTCAGCTAATAAGAAATTTTCTGAGAGCAGTGTATTTTCCATATAATCATCTGGGTCACAGAAGTATATATATTTGCCTGTAGCAATTTCTAATCCTCTGTTTCGTGCCATTCCCGTTCCACTATTTTCTTGATGTATAACTTTAATACGACTATCAATCTTTTTATATTCTTCGCAAATATTACCACAACCATCAGGAGAACCATCGTTTACTAGAATTATTTCAAAGTTTTTATGGGTTTGGGCTAAGAGTCCATTAAGGCACTTCCTTAAATACTTCTCTACTTTAAATATCGGTACAATTACACTAATATCTGTCATTTTACTTCCCTTCTATACCATTTATAAATTTATTTATATTCATTGTACATCTAGAGTGAAACCTTAGGATAATACCTCTGGCATTTCTCATGTACTTAAATTATTAATCTATTTATAAGAAACTAATTTAGAATCTACAAATATATACTACTTATTCAAAAATAAGTCTGTATTAAAATTATATGGCACTACACCATAGTGGCCTAAAATTAATTTACTAATAATGAATACACTAAATACGATTACTACACATAAGTCAATAAACCATTTTTCTTTCAATTTAATTAGCATTAAAATTTCAGGAATTAAAATCAATTGGGAAATTTCAAAGTATGCAGCTACCCTATAAAAGTCTAAATATTTAGTAGAAATTATTAGTAATAAATAAAAAACGAAGAATATTTTCACAAAAAATTTATTGATTGCATTTTTTGAAATTAATTTTTTATAAAAGATAAAAACTAAAATCAGCAATATACTAGGCAATAGCAAATTAAAATAATTTATTCCCTCAGTATTTCCTATAGAACTAGAATACATTTGATACTTATCAGGTAATACATAAAAGATTTTCATTACTATACTATTACTAGAAAAGTTCACAAATAACGTTACAAAAGCAAGGCTCCATAAAAAGAATTTTAAAGGATTAACTCTAAGTTTAATCGTGCTTACTGCTAGTATTATCAGAACAATAAAGATACTTCTATGTATTAAGAACGATAACCCCATTATAGCAACAAACAATGTGTATCGTTTTTTTATAAATAAACTAAAACAGATAAACAAAATTGATACTACTATAGATTGCCTCATTATATTATATGTGGAAAAGTATATGCCTGTAGTAACAAAGAAAAACAAAACTCCTATTACATCGTTAGTATATTTATATGCCCCTCTAATAAAATTAAAATTGATGAACAGTGCTACTATAATTAAAAAAAACTGGAAAGATAAATTAAAATTATAGAACATTTTATTAATATAAATGTAACCAATCTCTACAAAATCACTAGAATATTTTATATTATTAGAACTGTTATATATCCCTTGATAAAGCTGAAAGTCTGTACCTACATAATATCTGATGCCAGCTACTATACTTAAAGTAAGATACAAATAAAGAACTAGTAGGTTGTTTAATTTTGAATTAAGATATCTCCTTAACATATAGCACAATGCAACCAGACAAATAATAAAAACATATATAAACAAGTGATCCAACCTTTCGAAATATTAACGAAATAATTGATTTATTTTTCTAATTATAATTAATTTAAATTTATTAACTGAGAAATCACTCCAACTTTTAGGAACAATTTGAAAAAATGAAGAAGAGCGATATTCTGAATAACTTCCCCACCTCAAACAATTTAAATAAAACATTTCAGAGCATATATTTTTTAATGATTGGCTTTCATACACTCCTATACTTTCGTTATGTTTAATAATTTTGTTTAGCCATTCACTTTTTTGTTCTAGTGAAAAATAAGCATCTGTGCCCCTACTAACCATAGATAATTCAGTATGAATTTCTAACTCTCTTTGATCGTGGTCAATCCCAAATAATTTTAGACCTTGACTATATACTTTTTTCATAGAAACAGTAAATAATGCATCTTTTTTTCGAGAATTTGATGTAATGCTAGTTTTACTAATCCTATATTTTAACAGCGGTTTCTGTATTACATTCATTGCATATTTCGTACTTAGTAATTGCCACAAGCCAAAGTCCTCACACATTTGATGATCTGGGTTGTATCTATAATCCGTGCTTTCTTGAAATATGGATTTGCGTAACATGATACTAGGATGAAATAAAAGTTTATTTCTAAATAATAACTCACTTTTTATTTCTTCAGATGTTTTTAAAACCTTTACTTTTTTTCTTATAAAAGGGAGAGTATCTAAAAATAATGTAGCATTACTTCCCACAATAGAAATATCTCTATTGTTTTCTAAATAATTAACTTGCTCTAATATTCTATCCGGTGAACATATATCATCCGCATCAAATCTCGCTATATATGTGCCTGTACTTAAACTGATTCCCTTGTTTAAGGAATAAATTAAACCCTTATTCTGTGAATTCTCATACAACTTTATTCTTTCATCTTTAAATTGTTTGATAATATCTACACTAGAATCAGTAGACCCATCATTTATTATGATTAATTCAAATTCCTTATATGTTTGGTTTAATACACTTAAGATAGATTTTTTTAGAAATTTTGCTGAATTATATACAGACATTACAATGGAAACTCTAACTTTAGACAATTATATTCTCCTAACATAAAAATTTTAACTGCTATGAGCTCTTTTTTTAAAGGACTATTCAGCTATATTTTGATCTTTCTATCTTCTTTGAGATATAGTTTAAGCTTTTTTCTAGTACTATAATAAAGATTTTCGGATATTTAATGATCTGTTTCACACAGTTTATAACTTGCTTATCTTTTAGTTGGTTTTGGATATTCCAAAATTTCAAGTTATCATTTAATATAGTTTTTCTCTGTTTTAAAGCTTTAATAATAATGGGGTCTAACTTCTTGTGGTTACATTTAATAAGATTATTTGTTTCTTCTATCATTTGTGTTAGCGAATCACCTTTTTGAGTTACTAGCGAATTTGGTCTTGAACGATAATAATACAAAGGTTTGGGGTAAAAGAACGCTTCTGCACCTTTTAGTAACATTTCTAGAAAAAACAAAAAATCTTCCCCATATCTTACAGTTTCATTGAATTTAACTTTATTGTTTGTAATAAACTCTCTTTTGATTGTTGGCTTTAACAAACCTAAATCAATTTTAATAAAGGTGGTTATGTCAACTTTCTTAGGCATATTCCAGTTTATTTTCTTTTGTTTGGTAAAAGTAGTCCATGGCTTTAAAGAATTATCTTCAATAAAGAAAAGATCATCCCATACTAAGTCCAAACTCTCTTTACTACCAATATAGTTCCATAACATATCTAAACGGTTGTGTTCCCACCAATCGTCTCCATCTAGGAATGTAATATACTCTCCACAAGCGTTTTCAATCCCTATATTTCTTGAATGCGATGGTCCCTTATTAGATGAGTTTTGAAATAGTTTTATTCTTTTATCAGAATAACTATTAATTATACTAACCGTAGTATCAGAAGAACAATCATCTACTAACAACAATTCAAAATCACTATTACTTTGACTTAAAACCGAAGTAATACATTTTTCTATGTAAGCCTCAACATTATATGTAGGTACAATGATAGAAAATTTGGTCATTTTGTTCCTCCTTTGACTTGATCTCTATTTTCACTAAAGCTCATCTCACTTAAAGCAATGACATTTTAGAACATTTAATTAGTTATCTATTTGATATTATTTTCAACTATAGAAGAGTGCATGGTCTACAAAAAACTGATAAAAATTCAGTATAAGCTCTTAAAAATTAACTTGATCAATTTTTCTAACTGTACCCTTTAAAAATAGAGATATTAAAAATCAAAAAATAACTTACTTATCTTCTTCCAGTATTATATAGGTAGGACTACCTGATATTTTCAAGGGTAAATTATTTACAGCAAAATCTGAGGTCACTTCTCCTAACATTGAAACCTTTCTAGCTGTGCCCTTTATGTAATTTGGAAAATAAAAATTATGCTCAACTTCTTGTGTCCAATATACGTAGATTTTCCCTTTATCATTGTCATCACTGATAAATTCTAATAGAAAGTCCTTTTTGCTATTGATTTCAATTCTTTTAGAAAAATGATAACCAGAAAGTGTCTTAGTTAACGTACTAACTCCTATAGAGGCTTGTTTGGGTATTGAACTATCAAATTCTCGTATTCCAAAATTTTGTTCACCGCTTTGTCTATCGTTCCCGTCATTTTTCCAATCGTACCAAATACTAATTGGTATACCTTGAGATATATTGACCAACATCATTCTCACCAAATATTGGCATTGCTGTAACTGATTTAATTGAATACCATAGAATGCAGGTGCCGTAGAGTACCCCCATTCTCCAGAGATTATAGGAATTTCTCTATCACTATATTTTGAAATTAAATTTCTTACTTTCTCATAATCACTAATTACAGTTTCTGGAGAAGTTCTTCGATAAGGGTGAACAGAGATTGCATCTATGTGTTCAAGTAACCCCCTTTTAAAGGTTTCTTCTAGCCAATAAAGAGAAATATCTTCAACTCCAGCTAAAGCTGGAGCTACGATGATTCCACTTGGATCATTTTTTCTTATAGCACTAGATGCTGCCTTTACCAATCTAGTATAATTTTCCACACTGGTAAATGCAGGACTCCAAAACCTATCTATGTTGGGTTCATTCCATATTTCCCATAAGGTATTTTGACCTCTGTACCTATAAGCAGTTTTACCAACAAATTTTGTATATGCTATGCGACCTTCATTTGTAACCACCGAATTATTTTTTTCATAAAGTTTATTACTAAGACTAAGTATATAGTATGGGCGAATCTTGTTTTCCTTTAATTGTTTATTATACGAGTCATACCCGTTACTTTTAAAATCATATTTATTTTTTTCCTTCTCAACCCTAGACCACAAAATATCATCTCGAACTATTTTAAATCCATTTTCTCTTATTGCTTCAACATCAATATAGCCATTTCTACTATGGGTTTGTACACCTATATTGTTAGGAATTTCATTGCTAACAATAGTTTGATTTGATTTATATTTTTGAGAAAAAAAGTCAATTATTCCGAAAACAACAATAACTATTACTATCAATAAAATTACTTTTTTTATCTTAATCATTTAATATCACTCGCAATTTTATTTTTCAAAATAGAACTATAAGATGGTTACGTGGAGATAGACTTCTAAATTCTATTTTTAATTTTTTTTGCAGGTACTCCACCTACAATAGTATATGGCTCTATGTCTCTGTTGACTACTGTACCAGCTGCTATAACTGCACCCTTTCCTATCTTAACACCCTTTAATATAATAGAATTTGCTCCTATCCATACATCATCTTCAATTACTATATCTCCGTCGTACCACGTATTGCATCTTATTAAATTGTCGCGCGAGGTACCATGATTAGAAGCAATAACTTTTACTGAAGGACCAAATAGTACGTCATTACCAATTATAATTTTCCCTTTAGGAGCCCCCCATAGAAGGCAACCATTGTTTATAAACGTATTATTACCTACTACAATATTCTGAGGTTCCTTTATTAAAACATTGTAATAAATTCGGGTATTCAAACCTCGTTCTACTTTAGATATTCTTATAGAGTTTAGCAGAAAGTAAGATACTGCCACTAAAACATTTTTTATTATTCTTATAAGGATAATCATTTTACTACCTCTGATCTTTCTAATACTCTCACCTTTACTAAATCAATACATTTATTAAACGCTTGTTACATTAGTTAATGTTTTCATGTGCAACATAATAACTTTGCCATTACTAGTTAGTTCATTAAAATAAATAACAGTTGGCTACCTCTCTACCATTAACTTTTGCTTTTCGAAGGAATTTGGAGAGGATAATTATACTGAAAGCCAACTGTCAATATCATAGAACCAATTTGCACTTCAAAGTTTGTTGTATAAACTTATTAACCCGATAAATCAAAAACAAATAGTTTTCATTCATATTTCTTAGCGATGTGGATAGTAAATTCAAAGTTGTGTGTATAAATCGTCATAGCTTTTCATCATTTTGTCGAAAGTGAAATGGCTTAAAAAGTATTGAAAAGCATTGTCCGACATCTTTAAAAGCTGTTCTTTGTTATTGATTAATAATTCTAATTTGTACCTTCCGTCTTCCAAATCACTTTGTTTGTATAAAAATCCATTTAAATTATTGATAACTAACTCATTATTACCAGTAACATCTGTTGCCAACAAAGGAACACCACATGCTAAAGATTCAATTAAAGCATATGGCAATCCCTCATATAAAGAAGTTAATAAAAACAAATCTGCTTTTTCTAACAGATTAATTGGATTATCCATAAATCCCTGTAACTTGATGTTTCTATCTAATCCGTTATCCTTTATATAATCAGATATTTCTTGGTAATATTCACCATCACCTACATATGTGTATTTGATTTCCGGATATTTTTCTACTAAAGCTTCTATTATTTTAATAGCTTCCCACGGGTTCTTTTGTTCATCCATTCTTGCTACAGTAATAATGTTAAAATCTTCATTGATTTTATTTTCTTTAGTCTGAGGTATATCCATTCCATTATATATAACTAGAGACTTTTCTTTATTTAAGATATTGTTTTTTAAAGCTACCTCTTCTTCTCCTTTAGAGACGTGTATAACTTTTGTAGTAAATTGTTTAGCTAACACCTTTTCTATGAGGCTGAATAACCTTCTTTTTTTATTAGATATTTTTGGATTTTGTATAATATATCCATGCGGGGTATAGTACACTGTATCTATACCGCAGTATCTTGAAGCCACCCTCCCCAATACTCCAGCTTTAGAGCTATGGCAATGTACAACATCTGGTCCAATCTTTTTAAATAACTTGACTATTTTTTTAAAAGAAACAAAATCTTTAGCTATGTTTATTTCCCGTTCCATTTGAGGAACAATGTGAAAACTCACTTTATTTAGTCGGGTTATGGATTGGGCAAAAACTGCATCCATTCTATTTTCACTATATATGACGTGTATTTCATATTTTTGCTTATCCAGATGATTGAGTAAGTCCACAAGGTGTTTTCTTACTCCCCCACCTAGACACTCACAAACATATACTAGTTTAATTTTTTTCATATAACACCTTAACTTTTCAATTTTCTTTTATTAAGATACTTAATTAGGGATTAACCTTAGGAAAACAAACTATAAATAAATTGAACAACGCTGATTTGACACTTCTAAATAAAGAATTTAAGAGGTTACCATTGAGAAAAGTATTACTTACCCAATATCAGTATGCTCCTTTTCTAGTTATAACTAATAGAACTGTATTTAAAATTATCTTGAAGTCCAATTTAAAACTTTGATGCTCAATATAATAGAACTCCAAGTCTGCACGCTCAGGATAACCAACGTCACTTCTTCCGCAAATTTGCCAATAACCTGTTACACCAGGTTTTACGGTAAGAAATTCTCTTAAACGACTGTTGTACTCCTTAAGTTCCTCTTTAATAACTGGTCTAGGACCTACTAAACTCATCTCACCTTTTAAAACATTTATTAATTGTGGAAGTTCATCTAAACTAGTTTTTCGTAAAAATCTTCCTACTAAAGTAATTCGAGGATCTTCTTCCGGTTCTAATTTATAGTTGTTATCCAAATATTTCTTATAGAGCATTTTATCATTCTTTAGGACTTGTTCTGCATTTACAATCATAGAACGAAACTTATACATTCTAAACATCTTTCCATCTTTCCCTACGCGATATTGACGAAAGAATACCGGACCTCTATTAGATCCAAATAAATATAACACTCCAATTAAAACAAAAATTGGAAGAGTTAACACTATACCTATTAGACTTCCAGTTATGTCAATCAGTCGCTTGTTAAAGTAATATATTGAACTTTGTTTTTGTTTGTTTTCTAAATGGTTTAAATTGGCTTCTTTACGGCTATTGGACGATTTATTTTTAGATACTGTATCACTCATCTTATTTTAAGTTCACACTTTCTTTTTTTAATGTCTTTTCTAGAAATAATAATGATGTATCCCCTAAATATTTATGTTGTAGAGTAAGCTCAATAGTTGTTTGAATAAAACCCAATTTTTCTCCGTCATCACAGCATTTCCTTTAAAATTGCGTAAGCAACGACTCTTTCAATATAGTTTAATTTTTCAATGGTAGCTATTAATTAAATTTCTACTCTATTGCCTATCTCTTATTCTTCCAAAAGCTCAAAAATCGTTGGAGCAAATACATCTCCTCATAATCGTTGAATTTGAAGGAGTTGTTCCCACAACAAACTTTTTATCAAAACTACTCTTTTCATAGAAATTTCCTTTACTAAAACAATGGGCAATCATACTATATAGATTATGGACGTACCACACAACATGTCCTCATCATTTTGGTACTTTTTAGTGAGATGAATGGGTTTCTACTTCAAATAACTATTGATTTTTATCTAAAAGTTCAAATTTTTCTCTTTTGACCAGACCATTTTCTGTTCCCAATATAATAGCTTCCTCTACAATATATTTAACAGTTGTTCTATTAACAATTGGAAGTATTTCTTAGAGTATTGCCTTAGATGTAGGAAGAAAGCTAATTCCTCTTAGCTGCTGGAATAATTGCTTTTCTTATTTTTTTCATAATCATCCCTCATTTCTTTTTCTAATTAGACTACTCTCCAAGAAACACACCCAATAAAATAAATACTATCTAAAAATTCCAATAAAACTGTACATTATCTACAGTTTTAAAAATTAGTATGTAGGGGGTATATAGTTATAAAGAAATAAATCCCTTCATACCTAAGACCCATATCAAGATTCAACATTTTAAAATGTTAGCATAACAAAGCAATAGCTTCAATGTCTTATTTTGTCGAAATATGCTAGATGGACTGTTTAGGGGTTGTTATAACTTTTTTCTCGTGTTAAATGACCTATGCGAATCAACTATAAATATTTTGTACTATTATAGTTTTAATTGAAAAATTTTACTAAAGGCTTTATTTTTAAAATATTATAACAAGTTTACCAGCAATATTATCAGTTTTCTTGAGTCAGGAGAAGGATTTATTGTTATAAAATTCTATTTTTATACAATAAATTCATGATTTTAAGATAACGCTTACAGTGTTATTGTTACAACCTTCTTATTTTTAAGTTCGAATGAATTAATTCTTTATACCTAAACATATTGTAAACAAAAATAGGTATATAGATCTACAATTTTCTAAAGTCATTATTTAGAAATCATTATATTTTTCAAGAGACTATTTTCTAATGCTATTTTAACCCACGGTACCTATTGAAAATCTAATAGTTTAAAAGACTTAGTACTGCAGAGAAATGCTACTTTCTGTTCTCATTTATAAATTCTATAAAATCAAATTCCCTTTTCACACAATAATCTAAAATTGGATAAACAATAAAACACACCTTCGTTATGAGAAATCAATTAACGAAGATGTGTTTTATGTAAATATTTTTTGTAAACTATTTAGAATTCATTTTTGCGCTGTTTTGATGCCAGTTCCAAGCTGATGCGATGATTTTTTCTAATGAAATTTGCGCTTTCCAGCCTAATTCTGCGTGAATTTTATCAGAAGATGCAACTAGGCGTGCCGGATCTCCAGC
>Ga0268252_1000779_pt1 | contig 19846 bp, 27 predicted proteins | sample AgamicMgSfrz_FD_200244 | JGI IMG/M metagenome (GOLD analysis project Ga0268252, IMG submission 200244) | Agave microbial communities from Guanajuato, Mexico - Mg.Sf.rz (v2) (version 3) | ecosystem: Host-associated > Plants > Phyllosphere > Phylloplane/Leaf | place: Guanajuato, Mexico | collected... | reverse complement strand
GCTGTATACTCAGCCCTCCCATTGTTTTAATAATTTCTTTATTAACTCCTACCGTCATTATTTTTAAAGGGGCTAAACCTTGTCTGAAATATCTTCCTGAATTTAGTTCGGCAATTAAATATCCATATTCCCAATCTGACATTGTGTTAAATACATAAATATAAACTTTTTTTATTTGCATATTAAGCCTCCAGAACTGACGTTCTCTATATTATACCATTTTAAAGACATATATTTATAAAAAATGTTAAAATATGTAGAAAATACTTAAGGAGAATTACATATGAGAAAAGATTTTAGCAATACAGCTTTAATTGTCATTGATGTTCAAAGAGCTTTTGAAGATGAGAAATAGGGCACAAGAAATAACCTTAACGCTGAGGAGAATATCCAAATTCTTTTAGAGATATGGCGAGAAAAAGAATACCCAATTATACATGTCCAGCACTTATCTGATAACGATCAATCCATTTTCCATCCCAGTAAACAAAGTTCAGATTTCAAAGGTATTGCAGTTCCAGTTAAAAACGAAACAATATTTAGAAAGAAAGTAAATAGTGCTTTTATAGGAACTGGACTTGAGGATCATTTAAAAGAAAACAAAATAGTAAAAGTAGTAATAGTAGGATTAACAACTCCACATTGTGTATCAACTACTACTCGAATGAGTGGTAATTTAGGGTTTGAAACGTATCTAGTATCAGATGCAACAGCTGCATTTGCAATAAAAGGAGCAGATAATACATATTATTCAGCTGAACAAATACATAATGTGTCATTAGCAACTTTAGATGGTGAGTTTGCCAAAGTTTTAACAACTGAAGAATTGATCAGAAAGTTAACTTTGACTGAAGCAATACAATCATAAGAACTTTATTTTACTGTATATCTTATACAAGTGTAGTTACCATAATTTAGATTCGCGGAACCAAATAAAAACGCCATCCCTTGGGCGGCAAGGGATGACGCTACACTAAAATTTATCGTTTATGCACGATTTTATACATCGTTGATTTAGTAAGGTTTTGACGCTTTGACAAATGGCTCGTACTGTATAAAATCTTGTATAAATTAAGCTTTTATACCATACCTAAATTCTATCTCATGCTTTAAAATCTCCGCACCACTAGGGCTTAATACTATCCCATTTGCATATTCACGATTATGTGAGGTTACTTCACCTGTAATAGTGCATTCATTATGAGGTCTGTATTTTTTCAAAATAATGTGATCCCCATCAACAAAGATTTCGACAGGGTCTTTTTCTTTAATAGCAAGAACCTTTCTTAGCTCAACTGGAATAACAACTCTTCCTAATCCATCTACTTTTCGTACAATACCTGTTGATTTCATTTCATATTCTCCTCTTCTTGCTGCAATATTCTACTTCATTTTATTTTCTATGGATGGATTTATCAATCCAACAAAGGAACCTTAAGTGCCCTTCCTACACGTATATAAATGGTATTAAAACAGGCTTAAGCCTGTTTATGTAGCCTCAAGGCTGTCGGATGTTTAAAATAGTACCATTCTATAGCTACTCTAGACATCTTTTGTTTCCTCTTGCATCATCTTCTTATTCTTACGAATAAACGAAGAGATTTTGCTAAAATAGTGTCTCTTCACTTCACCATAAGGTATCCAGATTTCTTTTTCCTCGATAAGGTCATACACTTCGTCTAAAATTTGGTCTCGTTTTTTGGGATTTAATTTGACATGAGGATAGTTGATCGCACTAATATAGCGTTGTCTTAATTCGTTAGTTATCCATTCTTTCTGCTTTTGCTTTAATGCTGAAAATTTTTTATTCGTTTGAATTAAGCGTCCATTTTGATAAATATGATTTTTCATATAGTTTCCCCCTTTTCTCCGTGGTCTCATATAAAATTATTGAATCTTCATTTATCTAGTAGGCTTTTTTCTTAAATTGTTCTTTCACATAGATACAATTTCGTTTATGTTCACGGGAAAAGAAATGATCATGTTTATAATGTACTGTGACTTCACACGAAGGACATACAAAAAAACCCATTCTTATTTTATCTTGATTGACCTCATGCGCATAAAACTCCCCTGTAGCTTTAAACGTGACCACATGTCTAGCTTTTTCGATTTTTGCTCGCATAATCATATCCTCCTTCACCATATTTTTCATCTATTTCTATGATAAGGGCTATATGGTAAGAAGACAAAGAAAAAACAGCATCCCGTGATAACGAAATGCTGTTTAGATATTAGTTGTTTAATATTTTAATTAAAGTCTTGCATTAAAGTATCAACCACTTCTTTTACAGTTCTGATTTCTTTAATTGGCGTAATTCCAGTACCTATAGAAATATAGCCATCGTCTGTATTGCCTTCTAGCATGCCGATACGCATTCCAATTGATCCACGCATCAATTTTGCTGTTTCTTCACGACTAGCACCTTGTTTATCCATTTCGACTAGTTTATTCGCTAATTTAGTAGGTAAAGAACGATAGTATGCTGGTAAAGTACGGAACATTAGTAAATCTTCTGCTGTAGCATCTACAATCATTTGTTTCACGCTTTCTGCTGCTGGATTTTCTTTTGTTGGAATAAAAACACTACCAGCAAACACACCTTCAGCGCCTAAAGCAAATGCGGCACGCACTCCTCTAACGTCTCCAATACCACCAGCTGCCATCACAGGGGTATTTATAGCATCTACAATCATTGGAACAATCGAAAATGTTCCAATAACTCGTTCTGGAACAGTACCACCTTCATCAAATCCAGTCGCTACATAAACATCTATTCCAAATTCTTCTGCAGCTTTTGCATTTTCAATAGTAGGAGTAAGGGGTCTATAAACAATTTTAATATTGTTTTCTTTTAATGGTTTAAAGATTCTTTCATCCAGTATATCGTTCACAAGAACAACAGGAACTTTCTCGTCAATAACTGTTTCTAAAATTGGCCAGGTGTAAGCTAAATCACGATTTACGATCACAGGTACTCCAAATGGCTTATTAGTTAATGATTTTATTTTTTGTATTTCAGTTCTCATTCTTTCCGCAGATATTTCGGGTGAACGAGTTATATCAACCTGACCGGCATTTGGACCTAGAAATCCTAATCCACCAGCATTGCTTACCGCCGCAACAAATTCGGCATTAGTAACCCAAGACATCGGACCCTGTACAATCGGTTTTTCTATATTTAAAAGTTCGCATATTCTATTATTCATTATTGAATCCTCCTGCTTACGTTTATTTTCAACAACCTTCAGTTGGTTAAAAAAATACTTAGTTTGGTAAATATTTTTCACCTTGGCTAATTTACTAGTGCAATATTTTGGCCAGAGTATCTTCAAGACTTCTAAGTATTTATTTAGGGTGCTAAATATGTATTTAGCCTGCTAAGTATTTATTTAGTATACTAAATATTTTTTTAAGAGAAAACTTAGTATAAGTTTTTCTCCATACGCTTTAATATATCCCTTAATATTAAGCGTTCTTCAGCTGAAATTGACTGTAGTAATTTTTCTTGCTGCTGTTTCCATTTAAATCTAACGGGTTCTTCTAATTCTTTGCCTTTATCCGTTAGATAAATTCGCATAACCCTTGCATCTTCTTCATCACGTTTACGGTATATGAAACCACTCTGCTCTAGCGATTTAACCATATTTGTAACTGTAGGCGGTTCGCATTTTAAATGTTCACATAGCTGCATTTGTGTTATTCCATCACCTAACCACAAACGCGCGAGTAAATTATCTTGGCCTACATAAAGATTAAGTTCTCTAAGACTCTCACTATAATTCCGACGCGTTTGGGAAGAAACTTTATCCAAGGAACTACGAATATCACAATCAACACTAACCTTCATAGATGAACCTCCTCCAGCCAAAAATATTTAGCAGGCTAAATATATCATGGTTGTTTTTAGTTGTCAACGTTACTACATTGATTGCTCTTCTTAAGCAAACCTGCCCCGTCAGTGGAACATCAGGGTTCCACCTTTTAAAAAGTTCCTTAACATATAATATATGCGTTTTGTCGGTAGAAACCCATTAAGGAGAAGATAAATATTTTATCAATAAAAAAAGCATCATTCCGTGTTTTATCACGGAATGATGCTCAGATATTAATTGTTTTTCATCTTGTAGCCTTTGAATTTATAACCATATGCGCCCGTAAGATCAACAAAGCTCTTATAGCAATAAGTAATCGCAACAGGTGTACCTACTTGAACTTTATCATAAAGCTTTTCAATATCTGCATTATGCATTCACACACACCCTTGACTCACGTGTTTTCCAATGCTGCTTTCATTGTTATTACCGTGAATGCCGTATGTATCGCCATACGTACCGTTTGCATTTAATCCTAACCAACGTTTTCCTAATGGGTTGCGAGGATCGCTCCCAGGAATATGTCCTGTATAGTAAGGGCGATTTTTAATTTTGTTTACCACTTTAAAAAATCCAACAGATGTTTTATCCCACGTTTTTCCCGTTGCTACTGGATCAACGATTTCAATATAACCATTATGAAAATACGCAAGCTTGTTGTAATACTTGTTAATAATAATCAAATCTTGATTCGCTGGTTTGCTTGCTGCTTCTGTTTTCCCCTGATTTACTCCACATAATGCGACCATTAATAATGTAAGAACGGTCATTGATTTCATAAAAATGTTCTTCATAAAAACTCTCCTCTTTTTTATATTTTTATAGGAAACGAAAAAAGCATCTTCCAATTAGAAAGATGCTTTTTCGTCACGACCATTTATAAATAAAAACCTAGTTAATCGACAATTTTGACATGCAGAGAAACGCTCTCTGATGAAATTAACTTTTGTTTTACGTATAATTACTTATTCGATACAAATATTGTTGCCTTAGAAACGTATTAAAAATGTCATTCTGTCTACCCTTTTACAGCCAATCTTCACTTTCATCAGCAAGCTTTTGTAAATTATTCATAAAAACACTAGCATGATAACCATCACAAACAGCATGATGTAATTGTATGGAAATAGGCAAAAAGATCCTATTTTCTTTTTTTGAATATTTACCAGCTGTAATAATCGGCAAAAGAAAGTCTCCACCATTATTAATGTTTAAGTTAAATCCAGTAAACGAACTCCAAGGTAGCATAGAGATCGGGAAATTATTTGCTGGTATTAAGGGCTTAGGAAACAATTTCCCCAAACTATTGTATTCTTTTACATCATTTTGGTACATATCATAAAATTCAGCAAAACTACTTGAATTTTGTGTCCATATACTAAAAAACATTAAAGATTCATTGTCAAAGATTGTATAAGACGGCATCATTTCTTCCCAATATCCTAATTTCCCTTCGGAATTAAAGCATGTTCTAAATTCTCTGTGGGAATTAACCGTTTTTGTAACCATATAAATAAATGCCGGATACAGCTTATACTTTTTCTTCTTTATATTTTTTAAAAGAATACTAATATTTATGTCATTAGTCATGCTAAAAGTTGTCTGTTGTTGTAAATAATGCTCAAAATACTCTTTTCGATACCAATTTTCTCGATCAATAAATTTAAATTTCATCTTTGAATACCTCCTAATAATTTTATTAAATTTTTAGGAGGTGAATTTCTCTGATTTTTTCATGCTACTCATCCTTTTATACCTTAGTTACTAAGACATTATCATTGAAAATAAACATATTGTCAAAATCATTCAGCGATGCTTATCCTTGTTCTACTAGCCTGTTTCCTTAGCACAATAAGTAGGCGGAACTATTCCAAATGGTTAGACTTTGTTTTAAGCTAACATTTATTGCTTATTAATCTTTTCGACATGACGACATTCTGGAAAAGAGGAACAGCCAAAAAAACGAGTACCATTTCCATCTCGTACGACTAGATCTTGCCCACATTTCGGACACTTACGAGGTTCTGGTGTGATATTTTCAAAGGTTTCCCGTGCCTTAAAGACAGGTTTGACTTCATTAATGAATTTTTGAAGATCCGCACGATCGACTAACGTTACATCACATGCAGCTGCTAGTTCTTTTGCTTGTTTCGTGAAATAACTATTGGTTACGACCCACGCTTGATGGGCCTTATAATACGCTTTTGCTGCGTACACTTCTTGTACTGCTGAAAGGCTGACCCTATTTTTAGCACTATACCGTTTGGCTTGAATCACAACTTTTTCTTTACCTTTCATCACTAGATCCGCCCCAAAATCACCTGATTTTGGTGTTATCTGTGGTTTGTATCCTAGTTGTTGAAAAAGTGCTCGCAAATATACCTCAAATTGATACCCATCCATCTTATCAATATAAGGCATACCTGATTGGGCTAACTCTTTCATATACCTCCGTTCACGAATCACACGATAAGCAAATGTAGAAAGTTTAAATAAAATTATGATAAGAAAAAGATAAAATACACTTTGAAACACCTTATCCATTCATTGAAAGCTCCTGTTCTATTTGTTTATTTCGAAGGCGTGATGCTACAGGTTGAATGCTTTTTCCATTCTTCTTTAACTCTTCATTCCAGTCTTTTGTTCCTTTTGGAATATCTGCCTTTATTAAATCAGCATTCACGATTTGGTTCATTTTGTCAATAAATTCTTTTCCCCCTTGGTCATTATCGACAGCTAACACCATCTCTTTAATGTTTAAGCCTTCTTTTCGAGCTTCGATATAAGTTTGAGCGACTGTTTTTGGCTTTAAGCCATTCATACTAATAAGGCGTGTATTTTGCAATTGATTCTCCTGTATACTCCAATAAGAAAGCAGATCAATCGGACTTTCAAAAAAATGAATTTTATTCGGGCGACCAACATCAATTGAAAAGCCTGTATATGGGTTGTCGTTCGGTAAGACTTGTTTAAAGGAACCACGTTTATTTTTTATCGAAGCTGTTCCTTGACGATCCGCCCCAATCACCTTTCCTTTACCTCCATGTTCGCGCCATTTGAACACGACATTGTTCCGTTTATCCTGGGCGATTAAATCTTTTTGAAGGAGCCAATGGACTAAGCGAGGATCAATTTTACGTTCTTTTATGAGATAGTCTTTTACTTTGCTTTGATCCTTTACTTCTAACTCTTTTGGGTAGCGAAAAGGCTCTTTGGATGTTGAAACCGACGGTTGTTCATGTGAAAGAGAAACTTCTTTATAATCCCCTTTATTAATATCTAATACGGCTTGTGGGAACGACATCCCATAATACATTTGAGCGAAACTGATCGCTCCGTATCCTTTTTCATTTCGACTATTCCAAGCGTACATGTTCCCTTTGATGAGCAAACTATCATGTTCTGTATGACGGTAATACTTGCCCTCTTTTACAAAGGTTTCGCCTTTTGCTTCCAGATACGACAACAAATCAATATCTCTTGCTTTCATAACCTCCTCCTCCTTGACGTGTTTTCGTTCTCCCATCTAATCCCTCCCTCACTTCACCCTATGCAAAAAGGGAGCTTTTCAGCCCCCTCAGTCATTTTCAATCTTTTGCCATTTTTAGCGTTCTATTTCTTGGGTATCTTTCCGTGTTTTTGAAGAAAATGCTCCATTATTCCGTGCAAAAAATTTCGTGAATCCATTTTGCGATTTCTCTTCTTTTTTCTGCTTGTCATGATCCTTTTTCTCCGTGTCTAATGCCTTTTCAAGCTTGGTTAATTTTTCACGTTGAGAATCAGTCAAATTTAACTCTTTTAATTCCTGCAGCACCTCTTTTTTTAATTTATACACTTCTTTAGATACTATGTAGCTACTGCAGTAAGCTTGCCTGTCCACTCCAAAAATAAAAAAGAACCCTTACTGCAGTAGGTAAGGGATAGGTGGTTATGTAACATATGCTTAGTTTTTATATGACGGGGTTGTCCTAGTTTTAAAACCAAGTTTGATTATATGAATAATGTGTGTTATAAATGAAAATAAAAAATCTGAATTTTCGGGTGAAAAAGTAGTACAGGAAATTCCTCTTTTTTTGTTAGTAATCTTGTAATCTTTAAATGTAGCGTCTGTAATCCAAATAAGTAAGCAAGAGAAGAGTGTTTAGATTTATTATTTCTTACTAAATCTTTAAAAACCGATTAGGAGGAAGCAGCTGTGGCAAAAGTAGATGAGGAAAAAATCAACTATATACTCACTGTATTGGAAAAGATTCAGTACGGATCTTTAAATATTACAATTCACAACGGAGAAATTACTCAGGTAGATTGCAGTGAAAAGCATCGATTTAGACTGCCTGAGAAGCCGTTTTCTCAAGGCAAAGGTGGCGCTAGTTTAACCGCGTTACGTAGATAAATTTTGAGAACTAAAAACAGAGCCGACTTTATGAGTTCAAGGCATTTGTACGACAAAAAACAAAGATATATAGGCTAATATAAGTATCAATATAAAAATCTATGTTTATTATTTTATAATCTGAAGTCATTCAAACTTAGACATTAGGAGGAGAGAAAAGTGCGAGTTGGTACTGTGGTTCTATTTAAAGGAGAAGAATACAAGGTCGTATGGATCTACAATAACGCTACATATGAGATTAAGAAAATGGATGTGTTGGGTAAAGTGGAAATTGCAGCAATCCCTGAATTGAAGGTTATTTTGGATTGTAGAATAAGATAGAAAAGCACCCTATCCGAGAAAAGATAAGGTGCTTCTTTTTATGTACTTAGTAATTTTCTTTCATGCTGATCATTGATGTCATCATTTCATTGCACTTGTACATTTTAGACATTACCTGGTCCATGTCCATATTCATCTCCATATTCATTTCGCATGCCTTGTCCATCATCATTTTCATATTATTCATTTCACACATCATTCTTTCCATACACGTCATCATCATCATATTCATACACATTTTTTCCATCCTTCATTCCTCCATTTTGGTTAGTTTTTGAATAAAAAGGAAAATAAAAAGCGCATAAAAAGTTTCTTGTTTGTATTTAATAATTGAGGTGTTACAGAAACACGGCGTACCGTGTTGTGTAATTCAAATTACTATTATACTAAAGAACCTTTTTATCGCTTGTTTTTGCTAAGTCATCTTTTCCTTATTTATACAAGTAAAATTATATAATCCCAATCCGGAACTAACAACCCATTTATTAACTAATTTATATAAAATTAACAATTTTACATATAGTTAATATATTACCAATACATTTGCACCCCGAAACCTAATGCACGTTGGTTTCACTTGTCGTACAAAGCCTGTATTAACACAATACCCTAACCGATTACTATTGGGTGACATAATTCTTTAGATACTATGTAGCTACTGCAGTAAGCTTACCTATCCACTCAAAAAGTAACAAAGAACCCTTACTGCAATGGGTTAAGATGTTCTAGGCTTTTAGCTACCAGGAGTTGTCCCAAGCGTTTGTTCTCTTTATAAAGCTTACATAGCGTAGATAACACTAGCATATTTGAATAATAAGGAATACCGTTTTCTTCTTGTATAAAATGGGAATTAGTTAAAAGAAAGTTTTAACAATTTTGAATAGGAGGGAATGTCATGTTTAATGATCATGAAGAAGAAATTCAGGCCTATTTAATTAAAGAGGGTTATAGTGTTAGTAAGTTTTTAAGAAAAGATAGGAATTGTTATTACTTCAGGGTCAATAATATTTGGTTAGGTGATCATATAGTCAAAGTCCAAAATGGATTTCTAGGTTTTTTAAAAGAAAGGGTTAGTCGATAAAGAATAAATTGTCTAGACGCAAAGAATATATTAAAAAGAATCATAAAGGAGTAGCCATTTCCGTTGTTATCCCAGTCGATAAAATTAAAAGTTTATAAACAGAAAAAGCATTCCTTTTTGAGGAATGCTTTTTCTTAATGTTAAGAAATTATGAATATCCTTTTTTCGATTCAAACCTAAGATTTGGTTTTGTTTTTATCCATCATGCTCGCCATTGATATCTTCATTTCGTTTAATTTCTTGACTTAAACCAGAACCAAGTTATCTCCATAAATTAAGATAATAAAATCATAAATTTATAAAAAATAGAATTTAGTTGTTTTTTTTTTACATAAAACCTAGTAAACTTATAAAATATATAAGGTATGTGGGAGGGTCTAAATTGAAGGAATTGTTTATAAATAGCGATAAACAGCGCAACTGGTTAAATCGTTTAGAAAATATCAAGAGAAGCGTTGTTGAGAATTCAGAAGATACGGATAAGTTAGCAAAGTTTCCGGCAGATAGTTTCCAACTATTAAAAGATATAGGTTATACAAAAATCACTCTTCCTATCAAATATGGGGGCGAGGGATTATCGGTTTATGATATGGTGCTACTTCAAGAAACACTGGCTAGCTATGATGAGAACGCTTCATTAGCGATTGGCTGGACATTAGGAGTTATCGGTGATCTTTATGCAAATAAATTATGGTCAGATGACTTATTGGAAGAATTTGCGGAATATTTAGTCGATGGAGCTATTGTAAATCGACTTGTTAGCGAGGCGGCAACTGGAAGTCCGACTCGTGGAGGGAGACCAGGTACAAATGCTAGGCGTACGACAAAAGGTTGGATTATTAATGGTCGCAAATCCTTTTCTACAGCCTCACCCGTCTTAGACTATTTTTTGACGTCTGCTTGGATTGAAGAACAGCAGAAAGTGGGTTTCTTCCTAATAAATCGTAATACTCCAGGAATCTCTATCGATGAAACTTGGGATGTCATTGCAATGCGAGGAACTGGGAGCCACGACGTGGTTTTTGAAGACGTTTTGGTAGAAGAAAAGTATTTAGTGGAAATCACTCAGCGTCCAAGTGGAGGGTTGATTAATGGCTGGCAGCTTCATATTCCTGCTACTTACCTAGGAATTGCTCAAGCAGCAAGAGATTACGCTGTAAACTTTGCAACTCATTATCAACCTAATAGTTTACAAGCCCCAATTAGTACACTCCCTCATATTCAACATTTAATTGGAGAAATCGAATTATGCTTGCAAAAATCTCGTTTTGTACTTTATGGCGTAGCAGAAAGTTTTGATGATCCGAATCGTAGAGAGCTACTAACAAATGAAATAGCAATTGCGAAATACACTATTACAAATAACGCACTTACAATCGTTGATAAAGCAATGCGAATTGTTGGAGCAAAAAGTTTACAAAATACAAACCCGTTGCAGCGTTATTACCGCAATGTACGAGCAGGATTACATAATCCTCCTATGGATGATATGACAATTACAAAACTTGCTCAACAAGCTATCCAACAACAACAAATCAAAGATACTATCAAAAGCTAAAAACTAAAAATAGGAAGGGGATTTTAAAATGATTTTTAAAAAAATATTAGGGATAACAGCAGTCAGTGTTATGACAGCAGGATTATTAGCAGGTTGTGGTTCTAATACTACCTCAAGCTCTTCAGCTGATACAGGATCTTCGAAAGTTCACACAATAAAAGTAGCCTATGAACTAGGCTCTAAGCCTACTACCTATCAGGATGATGCAGGAAAGCCCGCAGGGTATGACATTGAAATGATGAAAAAAATTGATAAACTACTTCCTGATTATCAATTTCAATACATTGGAACATCAAGTGATGACCTTCTTATAGGGGTTGAACAAGGAAAATACGATGTAGGCATAAAAGGGGCGTTCTATACAGATGAACGTGCACAAAAGTTTCTTTTTCCGAAGGAATTTATGGGTTTGAATAAAGCAGGATTAGTTTTGAAAAAAGAAAACGCAAATATTAAGTCTTTAGAGGATTTTTCTACAGCCAATCTTTCGTTAGCTCCAATAGCTACCAATAATGGTCAATATGCTGTAATTCAAGAATATAATGATGCTCATCCGGATAAAAAATTAAAACTTAAAGCCAGTGATACATTTGCAATTGATATCGTGCAATGGGTAAACGAAGGTCGTGCTGATGGTGGAGTCATGATGGAAGGAGCCTTTAATTCCCAAGTAGTTGATAAAGGTAGCCCTTACCATAATCTTAAAAATGATGTTGTATTTAATGGATTTGCAGTTATCAAAACATGGCCTTTGTTTAATAAAAAAGAACAGGATTTTGCAGGTGCTTACGATAAAGCTGCAAAAAAACTGAAAGATGACGGAACAGCTGCTAAATTAATTAAGGAGTATACAGGTAGTAATTTATTCGAATTTTCAGATCAAATAAAAAGATAAAATTCCTGCGATTATAGAGTAAAAGCTGTTTAGTAAAGGCTATACAGCTTTTGCTTATAAAATTTAGAAATGGTGAGTGTTATGGAAAAATACTTTGATATATCTTATGTTTGGACTGCATTACCTTCGCTACTTCCTTTTTTACAAGTAACACTTTTTGTATCGAGTATAACTATTTTATCAGGTACTTTTTTAGGATTAATATTAACCATTTTCAAGTTAAGTCATAATAAGCTACTTAATAAAATTGGTAATGGTTATACCACGATTATTCGTTGTACACCATCCATTGTATTATTATTTCTTGTTTACTATGGCATTCCAAAATTAGCAGAAGAATTTAACTTGAATTTACAAAATATAAATACAGCCATTTTTGTCATCATAACGTTTACGTTGCAATTCGCTGCCATAATGTCTGAGGTTATTCGTTCAGCCTATCAATCAATTGACAAAGGACAATATGAAGCAGCAGTAAGCGTTGGGTTGTCTCCATTTCAAGCATATTGGCGTATTATCTTTCCTCAAGCACTTGTTATCGCTTTACCCAACTTTGGAAATGGCATCATTGCTGTGCTACAAGAAGGGGCTTTAGCCTATACAATTGGATTCATTGATATTGTAGGTAAAGCTAACTTAATGATTACAAATAATATAAATGCTCATGCTTTGGAAATCTACATTGCACTAGCCATTATTTATTGGGCATTATCCTTACTAATTGAAAAATTTTTTGGCATATTAGAGAAAACTTTTAGCAAAGGCAAAAAGACATTAGAAACTACATAAAGGAGGGAGAATTTTGTCTCAAGGTCTTAACTATGAATTTCTAATTGATACATTTTTTGTAGCTCTATCAGGGATATCTATTACCCTCCTAGTTACTGTTATATCTTTAATCATTGCACTTCCCTTGGGATTTCTGCTGGCAATAACACGAATTAACCGAATTCCAGTTATTCAGCGAATCGCACAAATATACGTTTCTTTCGTAAGAGGAACACCCATTATTATTCAAATTTTTATTATTTATAGCAGTATTCCACTCATTTTGAAAGCATTTTTTGATAAATATAATATTCAACTTGATATTTATAAAATAAATCCAATTTGGTATGCCCTTATTATTTTTTCATTTAGTACCACAGCTTTACTTATTGAAGTCTTTCGTTCAGCACTTGGTACTGTTAAAAAGGAACAATTAGAAGCAGCATATTCCGTTGGTCTTACAACTTTTCAGGCTTATAGGAGAATCATTATCCAGCAAGTACTAGTCGTCGCACTTCCAAATTTGTGTACAACTACTGTAAATCTGATTAAAGCAACTTCCTTGGGGTATGCAATGTCCTTACCAGAAATCACATTAAACGCAAAGGTAGCTGCGAATATGGGTTATAACTATGTGGAAGCTTATCTAGATATTTTTATTATTTACCTCATTTTATGTATGGCTGTCGAGTACATTTTTAAAGTACTAGAAAAGCGCTTAAGCAAATATAAAATGGCGAACGCTTGATGTAGAGGAAGGAGAAAAAATGTTAGAGATTAAAGATGTACATAAATCATTTAATAAGAACACTATCCTCAAAGGAGTGAATTTATCTATTGATAAAGGTGATGTGGTCGTTATTTTGGGACCCAGTGGATCTGGAAAAACAACTTTATTACGTTGCATTAATTTTCTAGAGAAGGCCGATCAAGGTCATGCATCGTTTGGCGATATTAAAGTAGACTTACATCAAGCTAAGAAGAAAGAAATTCATGCAATTCGACAAAAAGTAGCCTTTGTATTTCAAAATTACAATTTATTCACTAACAAAACAGCTTTAGAAAACGTTACAGAGGGATTAATAATTGGCAGGAAAATACCAAGAGATGAAGCGATTATGAGAGGTAAACAGGCATTAGATAAAGTAGGATTATCTGAAAAATACAATGCTTATCCAATTGAATTATCAGGTGGTCAGCAACAACGTGTTGGCATTGCAAGAGCAGTTGCTTTAAATCCGGACATTATCTTATTTGATGAGCCAACCTCTGCTTTAGATCCTGAGCTAGTTGGAGAAGTATTATCGGTAATGAAGGCCATTGCAAAAGAGGAAGGAACAACTATGCTCGTTGTCACTCATGAAATCTCATTTGCTAAAGAAGTGGCGAACCGAGTAATTTTCATGGATGATGGAGTTGTAGTAGAAGAAGGCAGCCCTCATGAAATTTTGGTAACACCAAAAGAAGAACGCACAATAAGATTCTTAAAACGGGTCATACCCAAAGATTACATTTATCAAATTTAGTTTTATAATCTACTGTTCATATAGTTAAAGAATAGAAGTTTATCTATAAAACTCTGGGATGTTACAAGGCAATGGATTAGCGATAAAGTTACCAATTATGGGGTTTTGAATAGAAAGGACTGATATAAAATGAACATCGTTATAATTGGTACCGGAACTATAGCTCACAATAGACATTTACCTTCTGTTATGAACAACCCAATAGCTAATTTATATGGGGTCTATAACCGTACCGTTGAAAAGGCACAACAAGTAGCACAGCAATATAACTGTAAAGTATTCGAGGATATAAATTGTATATGGCAGGATGATGATGTTGACGCCGTTATTATCTGTACCCCACCTAGTTCTCATTGCAATATCGCTACCCAGGCATTGAATGCGAAAAAACATGTCTTGGTGGAAAAACCAATGGCAATGTCTAAATTAGAGGCTATTACCATGAATGAAGCAGCAAAAGCTAATGGATGTATTTTAATGGTGTCTCATAATCAGAGACTTTATAAACCACATTTGAAGGCTAAGGAATTAATAGCAAATGGTGAAATAGGAGATGTATTAACATTTAGAACTTTTTTAGGTATTCCTGGAGTCAATCTACAGAACGATGAACAGCAGGGGCAATGGAAAAGCTCACTTGGTGAGGTTGGTTCGCATCGATTAGATTTAATGAATTTTTTATTAGGCAGGAAGCCTACTAAGGTATTCAGTCATTTATTTAACGTAAGTAGTCTAGAGTCCAACGCCGATGATAATGGCATAGCTATTATTGAATATGAAGATTGTATTACAGGAACCTTTATTTTCAGTTTCACAAGCTTTGGAGCAAGTGATCGAATGACGCAAATTTTTGGAACAAAAGGGGCAATAACGCTATACAGTGATTCCTCCTTTGTAACAGTAGAAAAGGGGATAGAGGAAAAGCAAGTTTATACATTCCTTGAGGAATTACCTCAATATAAAATAGAAATGACAGATATAGTAGATCGCTTTATCACCTCTATTATAAATAATGAAAAACCTTTTGTTACAGGCGATGATGGTATACAGGTAATGACTTTAATAGATGCCATTCGAAAATCAAGTAAGGATGGGAAATGGGTAGCTCTAGAAGATAAATGAGTAAAAGGATTTTTTCTAGGTTATATCTCTAAAGAAACGCAAGGTGAATTTCTAAGTGAGGAACTTCAAAGAGCAGATATAAAAGAAATAGAAATCTTTCAAATGCAGATGGTAGAACATAAATAACGAAAATTTCTGATAATAAAAGCCATCTATTATTATAGATGGCTTGTTTACTTATTTAGTGTTATATCCTTTAACTTTATAGCCGTAGATTTTTGCTAATTCTTGAAAGCTCTTAGGTGAGTTTGTAATTGCAACAGGGGTTCCAACCTCAACTTTATCATAAAGTTTTTCAATTGAAGCATTGTGCATTCTTACGCACCCTTGACTCACATATTTACCGATGCTTGACTCATTTGCGTTACCATGAATCGCGTATGTATCACCTTTTGTTCCGTTTGCATTCAATCCTAGCCATCTTTTACCTAGTGGATTACGAGGATTTCCACCTGGAATATGTCCAGTATAGTATGGTCTGTTCTTAATTTTATTTACAATTTTAAAATGCCCTACAGGCGTTTTCTCCCAACTTTTCCCCGTAGCAACTGGTTCAATCATCTCAACGTACCCGTTATGGTAGTAGATAAGTTTGTTGTAGTGCTTGTTAATAATAATAAAATCATCATTTTTAGTTGCGGTTGCTTCAACTGTAGCTCCTAAGCTCCCGAACAAGGTGACAAAAGCAATTGCAAATACGATTAAAGAATTTACTAAGAACTTTTTCATTGACCTATATTCCCCTTTTTTCCTGTTTATTATATACATAGCACTAATCATATTGGTCATATAACCGATATAATTAATATGAGTAATATATACCATTATAACCAACATAAGGCTTATGTTCAATATTTCTTATAGTGGGTATACTATTCAAAAGGAGGGATTTATTTTGGGAGTTGATAAAAGTAAAAATAAACAAGTCCTTGTTACATTTCCACTTGAACAGCTAGAAGAAATAGAAGATTATTGGCATGAAAAAAGATATAGTAACCGGAATGAAGCGATAAGAGCATTAATTAAAGAAGGTTTAAAACACAGAAATAAAACAGAAGAATCAAGATAATCATTCAATCGATTAGAATATACTTTTAAAAAAGTAGTTAAATTAAAGATAGGAAGCCAGCACGTGGCGCTATAAAAAACACCTATTAGTTAGGTGTTTTTTATAATTTTTTTATCCTCTGGGATAGAGGACAGAATATCTTATAAAATAAAAAGGAGATTGCTCGTGTGTTAAATACTATTGGATAGGTAATAAGAGTGCTTTCTTCTTTGTTATATTTTGAAAGATGTGATTAAGGTGATCAAAATCATCTTAAGAGATAGGCGAAAGCTGTTTTAGAACATTTTTAATATCTGCTAATGTACATAAGTCATGTAATTCATAATCAGTGAAGATAGTACGAAGAGGGTTCAATCTGAATAATAATAGGAGATTGTCATAAAGGTCAGTTCCACACTCAACGAAAAAAACTTGTCGCCATAACCGTCCATATTGTGTAATCATTTTGTGTTCGATGATGTTTACTAGTATTATTTCAATTTCGAACAGTAACATATAAGACTTAAATAGGAGCTCCTTTCCCATTTACATTCCACCTTTTATAAAATGTTTAAATAAGTTGAATTATAATTCTACAAAGCACATTTTCTATCTAGATGTATAGTAAAGACATATGCTTTATAAAGCTCTATTTCTTTCTACTCTTTCAACATCACCTTCCTTCTCTATTTGACCATGGCTGATTCCTTATCACCAATTAGTGCAAACATTTGAGAAAGACAAACAATTTCTTTATTCTGAATTTCTGCTTGAATATAAGAAAAGCTAAGAATGACCGTTCGATAATCACATCCCTGTCATAGAGACAAAATGATAAGGTCATCTTAAAATGTCAATCTCATAAAATTCCTAAAAAAGTACGTTTCATTACTATTTACCTCCATTTTACTACTAATCCTCATATATTACATGACTTTCTTCACCTTTATAAGTAAAAATATTCAAATTTATTTGTATTAACGGATGTTTTCATGTAGTAAAATTAATTTTGCTATAAATCAACAATACAAATGAAAATACATTTATAAAAAGGGGATAAAAAAATGAGAAGTCGTGCTATGAAGATTGTTTCTTCGCTAGCTATAGGGATAGGGATTGCTGTAGCTCCAGCTTCATCTTACGCAGCAACACCTAAAACCATGAAAGTACATTATATTGATGTCGGTCAGGGAGATAGTATTTATATTAAAGCTCCTAATGGTGAGGATATTGTTATTGATGGTGGAAACAAAGGAAAAGGAAACGAAGTCGTAAGTTATTTAAAGAAGCAAAAAGTCGATGATATAGAGGTATTAATTTCTACTCACCCAGATGCTGATCACATTGGTGGATTAGATGAAGTGATTAATGCGTTCAAAGTAGAAAATGTGTATGCACCAAAAGTAAGTAATAACACTCAAGCTTACAAAGACTTTTTAAATGCTGTGAAAAAGAAAAAATTAACGATTAAAACCGCACAAGCAGGCGTAAAGCTACCTGTTAAAGATGTAAATGCGCAAATTGTAGGCCCTACTAAAACATATGCGAAGAGTGATTTAAATGACTGGAGTGCTGTCGTCCATATGGCTTATAAGAAGAATACATTTTTATTTACAGGTGATGCAGAAACTAAAGCAGAAACAGACATGATAAAGGCGAAGAAAACATTACGTGCAGATGTGCTTAAAGTAGGTCATCATGGCGCTAAAACGTCTACAAGTAAGAATTTCTTAGATGTCGTAAAACCTAAGTACGCTGTCATTAGTGTAGGTAAAAACAGTTATGGTCATCCTACTTCTCAAGTTGTGAACTTGCTAAAAGATGCTAAAGCAAGTATTTTACGAACAGACCAAAGTGGCACAATCATTATCACTGGCGATGGGACATCTTATTCTGTTAAAAAATCGAGGTAATTATGAAAAAGATAAAAGGTATTATTGATCGGTTTGAAGAGGGATTTGCTGTTGTTGAAATTGAAGGCATAACAAAAGATTATCCAAAAAATATCTTCCCTGAGGATACACAAGTAGGAGATGTTGTTTACATTACAGGAAATAAAGTAACAGTCGATAAGCAAGAAACTAAAAAAAGAGAAAAAGAAATCGAAGACTTGATGAATGAGCTCTGGGAAGATTAAAAACTAGTTACTATTTATAAAGTATTATGGCTCTGACATAAAGAAGAAGATGACAGTCTCTTATTTTGAGACTGTTTTTTACGAATTAATTATTAATAAACTGTTTCGAAAAATTTATAATATTTCACTATTAAATAATATCACTATTAAGGAATAAAACGTTGTTATACTATCTTTTAATATTGGTAAAATACATGTAAAATTAACAACTTTTAGAGGGGGAACAACTATGTATAAAAAAGGTGTTTTTTTATTAATAACCATAACTTCTTTACTGGTTTCTGGCTGTCAACAAGAAGAAAAGGTCGATTCAAAACCAGTAGAAACTGGGGATGTTAATAGCCAGGAGACCAGTAATAATAATGCTACTGAAGCGAATCAAGATAGTAATAATGCTACAGACAATGAAGTTGGAGAATCTTCAACTATAAAAGGTAGCGATCATGCAAGTGCTGTTCACAAAAATAGTAATCAGCAAAATGCAACTAATTCAAATACAGTCTCTAATGACGATTATGTTACTAAAGATACAGCAGCTCTATTAATAGCTGACTACATAAATGGACTAACAACTGCAATTAATACGGGCCAGTTCAGTAACGTTGCACATGTTTTAAAAGGTTCGTTGTATAATGACCAACAATCATTGGTAAGCAACTTATATAAGAAGGGTATTAAAGAGAACTGGGTAGATTATTCTGTAGTGAATTTTATGAAAGCAGGTAACTCTTCTGATGGGCCTCTTTATAAAATACAAACTGTAGAAACTGTATCTGTTATACAACCAGATGGATCTCAAAAAACAAATAAATACAACTGGATGTACACAGCAGTACTTATCAATAATCAATTATACTTAACTGATATAGCTAAAAATGGACCGATTACTACTGTATCAAAGACTGGTCCAACCACAAGCACTCCATCAACAAATAGTTCAGCTACAACGATTACTAATAGCAAAAAAGCTTATTATTTTGATTTACTAGAACAAACTAGAGCTAGTGAAGTACAACCAGTTAATGATCAGGTTGATGGTGACAGAAGACAAGCTTCAGGGGAAAATTATCAAATGTGGGACAAGATGCTGAATGATATCTATGGTGAATTAAAGAATCAGT
>Ga0268252_1000776_pt1 | contig 19879 bp, 12 predicted proteins | sample AgamicMgSfrz_FD_200244 | JGI IMG/M metagenome (GOLD analysis project Ga0268252, IMG submission 200244) | Agave microbial communities from Guanajuato, Mexico - Mg.Sf.rz (v2) (version 3) | ecosystem: Host-associated > Plants > Phyllosphere > Phylloplane/Leaf | place: Guanajuato, Mexico | collected... | reverse complement strand
TTTATCGAAAAACGAAGTATCTCAAATTCCAAATGAGAAGTTATTATCTCTCTCCTTCATTCTTCAGGAATTAATGAGCCTTCCCTTTGAAGAAAAAAGCTTTTCTTTCTCTTTTACTGAGCCAAAAAAATTTAAAGACCTGTTTAATGAAACTGTATCTTCAGATTTGCGAAAAGCTGTGAAAATGGAGTTATTAGAAAAGAACTTTGGCCTTCACATTCCTCCAATCTTTACACCAGATATAAGACAATTACCGTTATACGGTGTTCAAAGAATTATTAAGGACAAGAAAAACCAATTAAAGATGTCAGAAAAATTTTTACAAACAACCGGCTGGATGGAGAAACGTATTGAAATTAACAGACAAATCGAGTCACTTGAGAAGTTTGAAGCTAACTTTCCATTTCCAATGAAAAAACCCGCTAAGCATACGGAAGATGCATTAAACGGGTTACTGTCTGCTGTTATTTACTCAATAAAAGAGAATCCTTTTGTTACGTTCCATTTACCTTCGCTCATTCACTTTATAGATATTTATGTAGAGGTTGAAATTCGAAATAAAAGGAAAACCGAAGAAGAAGCGCAGCTACTAATTGCAGAATTCTACACTAAGCTTTTGTTTATTCAATACTTCTTTGAAAAAAAGCAAATAAAGTTTTTAGTATTGGAGACGTTATTCTCCGCTGAGCCTTCAAAGACAACATTTAGGTTTTTTAATTTTTACTCCCAACTAAAGTCTTTGCAATTTCCAATAATGATTGTTCCTCATAATGAAACTCCAGATGCGCTAAAAAATATCTATAACAAGTTAATGCGTGAAAAGAGGCCAATCAGATTTTTGCATCCACGGTTATTTAAAGAAAATCAATTTTACTCTATCTCCCACCTTGGGTTTCCTTATAGAGCTGATCGAGACGTTATTTTATTCAACAAGCCGTGTGATACATTAAAGTTATTTTACTTAACTATTAACGGAGGTAAAGATACCTCTACTAACCACAATCTCTTCCCTCTTAGAAATCAATTCACAAATGAAAATATAGAGTTTGATGAGTTCTGGGAAAACTTCGAAAGAACTGTTTCTAATCTATTTACTATATACTCGGAAGCCAATAACCTCATTATGCATTTATCCGAAAAATATTTTTCGCATCCTTTTCGTAACAGCTTTAAAGATTACTTGTGGCTGTACAGCTACTTCTTTTCCTTTACTCAAATAGATGAACTTGCTAGACAAATGTTAGCTATAAAAAATGAGGATTATAAGTTAGAAAGAAATCAAAAAGGATTTGTGACTTCCATACACATTAGAGGAGAATTCTCTGTAGATGAAGTTTCAGATATGATAAGCGATATTGCTTTGTTGTTTCAAGAACAGTTAGATAGAGTTCCTTTCTATCAAAGCGGAAAAGCAAGAATTCATTATTTTTTAAATCAACCACTTACCTCAATTAAGAAATACGAATATATTTTACCCCCTCCTGAATACCTTCCCGCTCATTTTATTTTTCATAATAAAGCACGGTTCTTAAATTACGATCAAATACTGGCTATTAGTAATTATGATGTGTTGGATATTCAGTTTTAATTTTACTTTTTTCCAACTAGTAATGATTTTTCATTATACTTTTAAAAAACGGAGAGGTGAATCTCAAAAATGACTGGTAAAGATTTTCTAAAAAGGTTTGAAGCATCGGGTATTCCCCTATCAGCGGTTTATAAAGTTTGCGTTAATGCACCTGAGTTTAATAAAGGAGATTTTAAAAATAGGGCGCCTGGAGCGTTTAATTACGAAGGAAAATTAAGTATTGTCTTTAAAGACCATCAAAACAATTTTGCTACGTATTGCCCATTTCCTGGGCATCAAAAAAAGCAACAATCAGGAGATGCTTTTGTATTACATAATAAAAGCCACTCGTTTTATTGCTACGGAGGATGTGGTTCTGATAGAAAAGTGCATTTAAATGTCGTTCAATTTGTTATGTGCTTAATTTTGGGAGTAAGTCCAGAAGTTGCAGTAGAATATGAATTGTCAAAAATTTTCTTTTGGCCTGCTGTAAGATTCCTTGTTGAAAAGTTCGGTAAGGAATTAGGTATGACGCTTGCGGATGTTAGTAAGAAAGCTGTATACAAAGAGGATGTGAAACAAAAAATTCTACAAGCTACAGTTGACTACTATCATTTCCTAGCAACAGAAGTTGGCAAATACTCTGACAAAATAGATCGCTATTATTTAGAAGAACGTCACTTCAAGTATGTATATACAAAAGAAGAGTTTCAAGAGCACAAAATTAATAGCAAAATAGGGATTACACCTTCTTCTCCCGACAATGATAAACTTTATAAAAAACTTAAAAAGTTAAATTTTAAGGATAAAGATATATTAGATGCTCGAGTTTGCATTAAATTAGATGACGGCAGGATAATTGATGCTTATAGAAATCACGCTATTATTCCCTATACATATGGAGATAGAATCATTGGTCTATATGGAAAGAACTTTAATAAGAATGCAAAAGTTAAACATAAAAGATTAGATGGTTACTATGATACCCCTACTAGTTTACAAAACATTGTTAACCAAGAAGAGTTTTATTTTGTAGAGGGTGATAATACCGAAGAAGCCCTTATAGCTATTCTTAAACAACGTGGACTTTACGAGTCCCTTAAACATAAACCTATATTAAAGACAATGGGTTCAAAAGGTTTTAAGGATGAACACGCTGTTATTCTTGAGAAATATCGGAATGCAGATTCAAAAAAATTAAAAACAGCTTACTCTATTTTCGATCCGGATGACGCTGGTCGAAAAGGTACATTGTCAGTGGGTAGACAACTTCAAAACATTGCTAAAATAAAAGTGATGGTTATAAGAATGCCCGTATTAGAAAAAAACGGAAAGCCTTGGTACCTAGATGTAAATGACCTTTTTGAAGCATATCAAGAAGAAGCGGGTGTAATTTTCGAGAAATTAAAAGAAAACGCTATTTCTTTAGATGCTTTTACTCTTCTTTATTTCCTTGAAGCGGAGGAAGTTAAAGATTATGCAGGTGCACGAATAGCTTTAAAAAGACACGCTCAATATTTAGATTATGTACCAAAAGAAGAACGGTTGTTCATTATGGAAGAGGTATTAGATTTATTGGTGCCTGTATTTAAAGCTGAAGTTAACAGAATGGAACTTCGAACAGATTTAAAGGAAATTTTAATGGAAAGACCGGTATTAGAAAGAAAAGATGACACTAGACTTGAAGAAGAAGAAGAAGAAGCTCTTAGAAAATTAGGTCTTGCTCTAGATGAAGATGAAGAAACAACTGAAGAAGACGATTTAGAGGATGTTGGTCCAATTGGTCCTGCTATCCCCGCTATCAAAGGATTTGAGGTTTTTGATACCGTCCCTTCTTCTCCATTGTGGATGATTACTCAAGATGAAGAATTCTATAAACGGTATAAAGAAAAAATGGTAGGACTTCTATTTGTCAATAAATTAGCAAGAATGGAAGAAGAAATTCCAGATGGGACAACTATGGTTCTTTATGATGATTCGTTTGACAAAAATGATTTCAATTCAATTAGTAAATTTAAGACTTTCAAATTTCATTTTGAAGAGGACGAAAAAGGAGCAATTCAAACTATATATGAAAGGGAAAAATAAAGTAAAAAAAGATTCTGTCTTAATGATAGAATCTTTCTTTTTTATTTTTTTCTTTATTTTTATTGTTTTGCTATTACCATATAAGAGCATAGAGTTTAGTTTGGAGGTGTTCAATATGTATGCAATTAAAAAATGTTCTAAACGAGATGGACGTGTTGTAAGGTTTGATAGAAACCGAATACAGAATGCTATCTCAAAAGCCTTTATTGAATCTAATGAGGGAAATGTCGATATTGCTAAAAAAGTAACAGAATCAGTTATTGAAAGAATTGTTCGTTCACACATTGAGACTGTACCTAACGTTGAACAAATACAGGATTTAGTTGAATATACATTAATGGATCTAAGCTTTACACAAACTGCGAAATGCTATATCCTCTATCGTGAAAAGAGAAATCGTGATCGCGAACAAGATTAAAAAATGATAGTACCTACTCTATAAATTAAGAGCGGTACTATCATTTTTTAATTTTGCCTATATTTATTAAGTACATCAAGCACTTTTAGTGTGTTCTCTTCAATTGTGCCTGATGCATCTATTTTATAAACAGGGTAAGGACAGTATTTTTCATAGTAGTCTAAGTACCCTTCTCTTGTTTTTCTGTGAAATTCAAAACTCTCATTGTCTAGACGATCTTGTTTGCCTGTTCTACCGCTCAACCTACCCATTGCTAATTCTGTAGGTATATCTAAGTAAATTTCAAAATCCGGTGTCTTAGTAAGTGCTGGTTTGTTAATATTCCAGACCAGTTCATAACCTAAATTACGAGCATTGGCTTGGTAAGCCATAGAGCAAGCTACGCTTCTCGAACCTATCACTGTTAAACCCTCTTCCAAAGTTGGTGTTACAAGTTTGTTATTAGTCTCGTTTCTTGAGGCTGCATATAAATAAGCTTCCATCAAACCTACAGTTTTATCATCAGCTTTATTAAGAAGACTACCGCTTGCTTTAAATATTTCATAAGCTTTAGTTATATAATCTTTTGTTAAAGGAAGTAAATTAAGGTTTTTAGCGTAATTAAAAAAGTTCTCCCGTTCTTCATCACTAATACATAGAATAATTTTTCTAATTACTTCCGCTTCCTCGGTGCCACCAGGTTCTCTGAATGTTTTATAACCAGTTATTAATTCAAGAATGTTTTTCAGAACACTGTCTTTACCTACTCCATCTGCTCCAGTAACATTGAAGTATATATTTTCTAATTTCATAAAATTATTGTTGTTTTTTGGAATCATTGCGGTACCATCCTCGTTAAAAAAGTACATTTTTACAATAAATGATAAAACTTCATAAAAATTTATATTATAAAGCGTTTTTAGGATTAACAAATATCTGAAAACGTTATATAATTCTTATGTCGTGAAAGTAACAAAAAATATGAATACACTATTTACATTAATTTTTTAAATTTATATCCTTTTAATTGAATAGGTACTATTCTACTTCATTTACTTTTCGTACTGTAAAAAAGTTGAGGAGGAGTTTTAAATATAAAAAAAAGGCAGCTGTAGAAGCTACCTTTTTAAAGAGGAACATTGAGGATATTATGAGGTTAAATTTCACTTAAGGAAACCTGGGAATTCCTTAAGTTTGTAACTATATTTTATTTTATAGAATTTCTAAAAGAAAAGTATCTAACAGACGAAATTAAGAAAGACAAATATATTAAGCTATTTTAGGGTAAACTACATATATTTATTAGAACATTGGCTTAAAATCTCGTTACTGAATTAGATATAACCTAACGGAGGTATTACAAGGCTATGGCAGAAAAACCAAAAGAAAAGGTTATAAATATAAAAGATAGAAAAGGAAATGACGTTAAAACAGTTACATTAAATGACGATGAATCATATTTAGTGCATAATGGAAAACTTTATACTTTGAAAGACTTTCTTTTTGCAGGTGAAATATACACTATGAGTGAAGAAGGAAAAAGAATTCCTCTTGAACGTGAAAATCCTGGTAGAGCGTTTTTCGCTTCTGAACTTTCGGCTGATGAAATGACTGTGTTATCTCACGGTTTAAGAATGTGGGTAGATGACAAAAACCTTCGACTTTACAATTATTTTGGAAACCCACCGCATAATAGTAAATAAAAAAATCTTTGCTTTTTTTAAAGCAAAGATTTTTTTATTTGCATCTCGTATTACCTCTAGTAATTACTTGTGTTTTAAAAATCTAATATTTACTAATATCTATTTAATCGTTTCTAAAACGAAATAATCCCTGCATTTGTTCTTCTGGAACTGGTGACGGATCTTTTGGTGGAAGTGGCGTTCTAAAGCCTTCAATTTTAATAGCACTATATACATCTTGTGTAAGTACCATCTTAATATAAATATTCTCCTTAATAAGAACTTTTAATTTCTCTTTCCCCTTCTTATCTACCGTTTTTTCTGTAGGTACAAAAACATCAAATATATACTGACTCCATTTAGGATGTTGAATTAATTTTTTTAACTCATTAGCTACTTTCATTTCGTGTCCAGATGTCACCTTGCAAGCAAACCAACCAGTTTTGTATTTTAAATCTTCGCTCCATTCTGTCATACAAACCCCTCGCTTTCCCTTTAAAATAAAGGTTTCATACAATTTCTTAAAAATATATTTAAGAAGTCCTTTCCAGATTTTTAGATAAACCAATTGAGGTGAATTTCTTGAGTAACGAAAAACAACAGTATGGCGAAGACCAAATTAGAGTCTTAGAAGGCTTGGAAGCTGTTAGATTAAGACCAGGTATGTATATTGGTTCTACATCTTCTAAAGGATTGCACCACCTTGTATGGGAGATTGTAGATAACAGTATAGATGAGCATATGGGTGGCTTCGGTAAAGAAATAAACGTAACCATTCATTCGGATAATTCTATAACTGTATCTGATAAAGGCCGTGGTATTCCAGTAGGTATTCATAAAGAAAAAGGTATCCCTACAGTTGAAGTTGTTTTAACTGTACTCCACGCTGGAGGTAAGTTCGGTGGAGAAGGTAGTGCTTATAAATCATCAGGCGGCTTACACGGTGTAGGTTCTTCTGTTACTAATGCCCTTTCAGAGAACTTCAAAGTAACCGTTCGCAGAGAAGGAAAAATTCATTATATGGAGTTTAGTCGTGGTGAGACGACTAAGAAATTGGAAGTCATTGGTGATACAGATGAAAATGATACTGGAACTACTATTTGGTTTAAGCCAGATCGTTTAATTTTTAAAGAAACAACAGAATTTGATTACCAAACCATTTATAACCGACTTAGGGAATGTGCATTTTTAAATGCCGGTTTAAAAATAACATTAACAGATGAACGTGTAGTTCAAGAGGATGGCGAATATCAATCTGCAGAATTCGTATTTGAAAACGGAATTCTAGACTACATTACTTATCTCAACCGTAAAAGAACACCGCTCCATCAAAATGTTATTCACTTAACTGATATTCAAGATGATATTCGTGTTGAAGTAGGTTTCCAATATACATCCGACTATAAGGAGCATATAACAAGTTTTACAAACAACATTAAAACTTATGAGGGTGGAACTCACGAAACAGGTTTTAAATCTGCTATCTCTCAAGTTATTAAACAAATCATTGACGAAAAGAACTTAATTAAAAGCACTCAAAGAGACGAACAACTTGAAAGTAGCGACACGAGAATTGGTCTAGTAAGTGTTATCTCCGTAAAGGTTCCGGACCCTGAATTTGAGGGTCAAACAAAAACAAAGCTCGGAAACCCTGAAGCTAAACCTGTTGTGCAAAAAATTGTACAGGAACAATTTATTAAGTTTTTAGCTGAAAATCCTAAAGAGTTAAATTTAATTCTTGATAAAGTAATGGAATCCTATAATGAGCGTATGACGTTGAAACGTGCTAGACAAGCTATTCGTCAACAATCAAAACGCGAAGATAGTTCTTTCTCATTACCTCCTAAGCTAACTGATTGTCGTCAAAGTACTCCTCCGGAACTAAGAGAATTATACATTGTCGAAGGTGACTCAGCTGGAGGTACAGCAAAAAAAGCGGCTGACTCTGTATTCCAAGCTATTTTGCCACTAAGAGGTAAAATCTTAAATGTAGAGAAAGCGTCTCTGAAGAAAATCCTTGATAATGCCGAAATTAGAAACATTGCAGCTGCTATTGGTGCGGGTATGGGTGATAACTTTAACATTGAAGACATCCGCTATCATAAGATTGTAATTATGACCGATGCAGATGTTGACGGATCTCATATTCAAACCCTTCTTCTTACCTTCTTTTATCGTTATATGAAACCACTGATTGATAACGGCCACATTTATATAGCTCAACCCCCTCTTTATGGTATTAAGCGCGGTAGTAAAATTCTTAAATTTGCTAGAAATGAAGAAGAACTTGAAAGAGCAAAAATTGAATTCCCTAGCGGTTTTGTTCAGCGTTACAAAGGTCTAGGTGAAATGAATGCAAATGAACTTGAAGAAACAACAATGAATCCAGAGCAACGAATTTTAGTTCGTGTAAGAATTGAAGATGCTGAATTAGTTAATGACATCTTTGAAGCCTTAATGGGAGACACTCCTGCTGAAAGAAAACGTTTCATAGAAGAAAATTCTCATAAAGCTGATATTGATATTTAAAGAGGTGTAAAGTCTTGAGACCAGATGAAAACATTGAAGAAAGACCTATAGAAAACGAACTACGAAGTTCCTTTTTAGACTACGCAATGAGTGTTATTACTTCTCGGGCATTACCTGATGTACGTGATGGACTTAAGCCTGTTCACAGACGTATTTTATATGCTATGTCAGACTTAGGAATGACTCACAGTAAACCTTATAATAAAAGTGCTCGTATTGTCGGGGATGTTATTGGTAAATACCACCCTCACGGTGACTCATCAGTTTATGATGCTCTAGTTAGATTAGCGCAGGAATGGAATATGCTAGCTCCGCTGGTTGAAGGACAAGGTAACTTTGGTTCTATGGATGGAGACAGAGCCGCTGCAATGCGTTATACAGAGGCTAGAATGGCTAAGTTAACAGAAGAACTATTAGATGGATTAAAAAAGGATACAGTTGATTTTAGGGACAACTATGATGGAAGAAATAAAGAACCTGTTGTTCTCCCTGCTAAGTTTCCCCAATTACTTGTAAATGGTACTTCTGGTATTGCTGTTGGTATGGCTAGTCATATGGTATCTCACAATCTAAGAGAAGTTGTAGAAGGTATTATTGCTCAAATTAATAATCCTGATATTACAATTGATGGACTAATGAAATACATTAAAGGTCCTGACTTCCCTACTGCCGGAACAATTTTTGGTGAGGAAGGTATTGAAAAAGCGTTTAAAACGGGACGAGGAACAATAATTGTACGTGGTAAGGCACATATTGAAGAGATTGATGATAGTGCAGCAATCGTTATAACTCAGTTACCCTACCAAGTAGGAAAACATACGATTAAAGAAGAAATTCGCACAATTCAACATATGTATGACGAATTTAAGAATAAAAATAGAGGTCAAAAGAAGAAACGATTCTATGTAAATAAGCCAAAAAAAGCTTTAGATTTCGCAAAAAAAGACCGTCTTTATGAAGATAATAATAAAGACTCTACAGAAGACAATATGAGAATTATTGTTGAATTAAAAAAAGGCGTAGATCCTCAGGTTGTTTTAAACCACCTCTATAAATATACTTCCCTTCAAACTACCATCTCCATTAACAATACGGCCTTAATCCCAACTGCAGAAGGTAAAACAAGGCCTCGTTGCTTAAATCTAAAGCAAATGGTTGAAGAATATATTAAACATCAAAAAGAAGTTTTTTCTAGGGAAGCTGCTTTTGACTTAAGAAAACACGAAAAAGAATTTCGTGAGCTTGAAGGTCTAACTAAAGCTTTAAAAGAACTGGATCGAACTTTAAAAATTATTAGACAGGCCGACACAGATCAAGAAGCTATTGATGGGTTAATGAACCTTTTAAAGATAGATAAAGATCAGGCTGTATATATTATGGATCGCAAAATCCGCTCAATTTCAAATATGGAACAATCTAAAATTAAGAGCAGAGCTGACTACTTAAATCAAGAAGTAAGTCGTTTAAAAGAAATTCTTGAAAATGAAGAAGTGCTTAAAACGGTAATTATTAATCACCTAGAACGACTTAAAGAAGACTACGGAAAAGACCGCAAAACAGCCATCCTCCCGCCTGTTGGAGATATTACGATTGAAGACCTCATTCAAAACGAGCGTGTTGTAGTAACAGTTAGTAATAACGGCTACATTAAAACAACTATGGAATCAAATTATAAAACTCAAAGAAGAAATGGTCGTGGTGTTAATTCAATGGGGCTAGATGATGATGATTTCGTGAAACATTTAGACATTCTTTATAAACACGATCATCTCCTATTGTTTACTGACCACGGAAAAGTTTATAGTTTAAAAGGATATGACATTCCTGAGACACAATCAAACGCAAAAGGAATTCACATTTTTAACCTACTACCAGGACTTGAAGATGAAGAACAAATTCAATCTGTTGTTTCTGTAAAAGACTTTAGCGATGACCTTTCTTTATTCTTTACTACAGCAAAAGGTAAAGTTAAAAAGACTTCGCTTGCTGATTACAAAAACATACGCAGAACTGGCATAGTAGCGATTAAATTTGAAGAAGAAAAGGATAGATTGGTGAACGTTTCCCTTACAAATGGTGCTAATAATATTGTATTAGTTACTAGATTTGGGCAAGCAATTAAGTTCTCCGAAACAGAAATTCGCCAAACTAGTAGGGATACACAAGGCGTAAAAGGTATTTCTCTACGTGAAGGTGATTACGTTATTTCGTCTGATATTGAGGAATCTTTTGGAGACTTATTTTTAATCACTGAGTATGGCTATGGCAAAAGAACTCAACTTAACTTATTTAAAACGCAGATTCGTGGAGGCGTAGGTGTCAAAGCCATTAAAACCAACGATAAGACCGGCAATGTGGTTGGGGCACTTATTATTGACTCTGAAGATGCAGTTTATGTTCTTTCTACTCAGGGTTCCCTTATCAAATTAAGAGCTGAAAGCTTATCCCAGTTCAGCAGAAATGCACAAGGAACTAAAGTTATTAACCTTAGAGAAAATGATAGTGCTCAAACAATTGCTCGATTATCCGATCAAGAACAAGAAGATGATGACAATACGGAGGAATGATTAGGTGAAAATCTTTAAAAAAACTTCACCACTTTGGACGATAATTGTTGTAGTTGGCCTTCTCTTTTTAATCATACAAAGCTTTTATGTTGATCATAACTATGCAAAGACTCAAAATGTTGCGGATTTCCCTATAAACAAGACTATTTTTTTCACAGTGAAAGAACATCAGTTCACCATTCATAAAAAAGGTTTTGACTCTTTAAACGAAAGCCTAAAGTTGTGGGAATATGATAAAAAAGACAATAATGTTTATTTACGAGAAGAAGCGTTAATGCCCACGCAATATACCCCTCTGATGGTAATTTATGATCGTGGTGAAGATACATATGAGAAACAGGAGAATATGGTACCAGTTAGTTCGTTCCCTTTTTCTTTTAAAAACGCTGGAACTTCCCTTCAAGTTAACCAAGTAGATAAGAATGGTAAAGTATATTTTCAATATCAAGACAAAGAACTGTCCTTAAATAGCGGTGATACGTATCGCCTACCTTACTTTGATGGATATAGACTTAAAATGGTAACAATTAAAAACCACGGACTATTTAGTTCTAAGCAGTTCCGTGTACAGAAAACGGGAACCTATGTCAAAAAGATAGATTCTAAAAACGTTGAGATTCAAGCTGAGTCTAAAGCAGATAATGCTGAGGCTATTTATGTTAAAGGCTATAATCTCCCTAAAGTAAGCAAAGGTGCCATAGTATCCTATAGTTTTTATAAAGAGCAACAAGGAAACGGAATAACAAGAAAAGTATTAACTGATTTTAAAGTTCTAGAACAACCTACAGATACAAAAAAGGATAAATAATTAAGATTAAAAGGGCTCCAAGGATTATGCCAAACTTGGGCCCTTTTAATTTGTTGTGAAGAAAAAATATAATTCTTTTTAATGAAATTAGTCCTACCAATGAAAGGAGAATGTTTTTGCATTTTGTTATCGATCAAACCTCTATTAGAAGAGCTGCGGAATTTATGGAAACTGTAAGAAGTCAGTTACGAAGTGATTCTGAATTAGAAGATACTTATAATCTAATGCCTTTTAAAGCCCGAAACCATAGCAATGTACTTGCAGCTATAGATGGAAGCCACCACTCTGTAAAAGGTAAAAGCTTTGTATTCTCCGCTATTAATAGTGGGTTCCAACTGTTTCAGGAAGACAAATTAGTACATAGTGAAATAAGCCGAACAAAAATAGAGATTCTGACTAAGGATAATTACAAAAAACGCCATAATGAGTACTATAAAAATGTTACTGGGCAAAAACCGCAAGGCCATTTAGATTTTGATAAAGCTACTGAAAGAATAAGAACTCTTCTTGAATGGGACAAAGTAAAATACCTTATTTCTTATTTAGGAAAAGGAGATATTATACTGTTTGATGGTTCAATGATATCTGGTGTTATTTCTACTAATAAGCACTTCTTTGATGATTTATGTCAACAAGCCAGAGATAAAGGCATTATTTTAGCCGGACTTTCTAAGGATACTTCTTTATTAAAAAACAATGTTCCTATTCCAATGATTTTAGCTTCTCATATGAAAAAACAAAGTATCCAATCGAATTGGTACCACTACTATGAAGCTGAAAAAACCTACTTTGTAAAATTCCGCAAACATATAGACCTCATCTTTCGTCTAGATTTAGTTTTACCAGATGACATTAACCCTGAAACTGCAATTAAATTAATAGCTTCTTACTGCTACAACGAAGGAAATCAGGGATACCCCTACCCTCTCCAGTGGATCCACGATGAAGTTCGCATAAGTGAACAGCAGTTCTTAAGCTGTTTAGAAGAATTCAAAGTTGAGTGTAGAAAGCGAGGTATATCACGAGCTTTTATTGATGAGTTGTTTACTATATATCACGATCAACTAGATGTAATGTCGTTTGGTAGATAAATTTACTAGGAGCAATTTCTTTTGAATAATGAGTTGATTTTTATATTAAAAACAATGAAAAAGAAAGAAAACATCGAGTCCTTCCTTAATTCTCTGACACTTGATGAAAAAGAGACACTCTCTCATCTTATGGGGTACGTCTCAGAAGAAGTCAGAGAGCTGTGGGGAAGTTATTTTTAATTGAATGTGGAGTGTATTGCTTATGTATGAAAAAGAATTTATTGGCGGTCATATTTTTGACGGTAGCATTGCTAACTTAAAGTTTGCCTATGATGCCCTCACTCGTACAAACAATGAATTTGTAAAAACGCCTATTGAGAACGGTGAAATTCTAATATCGGAAGAGCCCTTTTCAAGCGAGAAATACTTTTTGAGAGTAAATGAAATTAAGTATGGTGGAAATGCTGCCTGGGCCCTAGAAATGGCTAGAGAGCATAACTATTTTGAAAAAAATAGAGATCTTAGTGATGAACACGAAAATCCAGACGAACTTTTTCGAGCACAGAGAGAAGAACAGCGATTTAACATAGCTGAATGTGAAATACTTGGTGTATCAAGGGAAAATGGCTTTTATTCTGCTAGAACTCCTATTTCTGTGTTCTCAAGGGTACGGAAATTAGTTCCTCAAGATTTTGATGGTCCTCTTCAAAAAACGATGGGTGATTTAAAAATTGGCCACCTCCGCTCAGGGAGCCAAGTACTTAGTTTAGAAGCAGGTATTTTTAAGAAAGCCTTGAGTACACATACATTTATTACAGCTAGAACCGGTGGCGGTAAATCGAATACAATGAAAGTCCTCAACGGTGTAATGTTAGAAACTAAAGGTGAAGTTTCTCCTCTTATTTTTGAACCTCACGGTGAATACATCCAAGACTTGAAACGTCATCCCCTGCAAAAAGAGCGTTTAGTTATATACAACCAAGATGGTCGAGATGGCGACAACAAAATTAAAATTGCTTATAAGCGGATAACTGTAGATTCCCTTATGAATATTCGCAAACAAATGAGATGGACTGAACCACAAGAGAGATTTATGACTGAAGCTCAAGCCGTCTTAAGAGATAATTGGTTTCAAGTACTTGTTGAAACTCCATATGATGAAGAAGAATACTTTATAATGAATGGTAAACCTTTTGAAGATGATAATGTGGGTGATTTGCAAGACTTTGTTTCACATTTAGGTAAAGGAACTGGTTCAAAACCTAAGCTTCTGAGGGACATCTTTAGAGGTGGGGCTCACGTAGATACTATTAAAGCTACAAAATCTAAGTTACAAAGATTAGCTCGTGCTACTTTCTTGGTAGCTGATGAAAAACAAGATGATATGGAATTTATCATTGGCCATCTACTTAACGGAAAAGGCGTATTAGTGGATATGGCTTCCCTTTCAGGTCTTCAAGAGTTATTCTTGTCCTCTCTTTTAACTAGTGAAGTATTAGAAAGACAAAAAACTCTCTATAAAAAGGATAGAAAAGGTTTTGAAGAAGGTAAATACCCTACAATCGCTATAGTTCTTGAAGAGTGTCAACGTGTACTTGGCAAGGGAGAGGATACAGAAGGAAATGTGTTTAGAAGCGTGGTGAATGAGGGAAGAAAATTTTTGATAGGTTTGATCGCAATTACTCAGCAAGCTAAACTAATGGATCCTGTTGTGTTATCTCAAATGAATACTCATATTATATTGGGTATATCTGATGAAACTGACTTTGATTTATTAAAAGGTCGAGTTCAAAAATCAATTAAAAACTTAGAAATGGATATAAATCAATTAATGCCTGGTGAAGCAATCATTTCTTCCCCTACCTCTCCTTTTGCTCTTCCTATAAAAATCTTCGAATATAATCAATACATAGAAAACTTTAAAATAAAAATTCCTTCTACTACAACTACATCTAATTTTTCATTATTTACTTAATCACAAAAAAGACTGATAAAAAATTATCAGTCTTTTTTTGCAATTAAGATGTTTATCAAAGGGTTTCTGAATGGTTGGAGAGTCAACCTATATCTTACTATGCTCAAAAATGAAAATAATATTACTCTTTTCTTTTTTTTTCTGTTAAAACAGAGTTTAATAACCGCTAATTTATAAACCTCTTCGGCACTTATTTTCCAATACCCATTTAGAATATAATGCCCGCAGAAAAATCTAAAACGGGGTGTAAATATGTCGCCAAGAAAAATTAAATTTATGCATATTGCTGATACGCATAATGGATATAGCGGGAACGCAAGTCTTCATAATGAGTTTTCTGAACTTAAGATAAACAAATATACTGAGACCGGTGAAAACATACGTACAGATGATGTTAATAAAGCCTTTGCACAAGCCATTGATATCGCTCTTGAAGAGAAAGTGGATTTCGTTATTCACGCTGGGGATGGAATGAACGAAGTTGGTTACAAGAACCCTGCGCATTATAACTTTTATATGGATCAAGTTGAACGTTTTTCATCGACTGGACGTACTTGGTTGGAAATAGCGGGGAATCATAACTTCTCTAAAAAGGCTGGGGTCGGCAATGAACTTTTTAAGTTAGGTAAGATGCAAAATGTCATTGCTGTATTTAGAGGGTTATATGAACAACGTACTATTGAAGGAATTGATGATGTTGTATGTCACTGTCTTCCTTCCTCTTATGACAATTCTACGTTCAAGAATGAATTAGAAAAAGTTAAAAAGGTGGAAGGTAAAGTCAACATTCTAGTCACCCACTGTGGAGTTTCTTCTATTCCTCAATATGCAGAGAATGAAAGTTCTATTGTTGTTCATCTTGACGAACTAATTAACAAAGAAATGGACTATGTTGCATTAGGAGACTACCACATTTACACAGATTTAGGACACAACATTATCTATCCGGGACCAATTGAACATTTAGCTTTTGGGCAAGAGAAAAAGCCAAGGGTTTTAATTATTGAAATTGATTTAGATACCAAAGAAGTAACCAAAATAAATAAATTTTTAAACGTTAGACCTATGATTGATATGAAAGAAATTAACGCTGAAGGAATGCTCATAGAAGACATACAATCTCAAATTATCGAAAGATTTAAGAGTGAGAAAGTTGAAGATGGCATCGTAAGATTAATCATTAAAAACTTACCTAAAAATTTAAAGCATCGACACTTGTTTCTTACTGACGATATTCGTAATGAAATTGACCGCTGCTTATATTTCAAATTTGATTTTAAGAATAAAGTTGAGTTATCAGAAAGCGTAAAGACAAAAGAAATGGATAGTGAGGAATTTGAAAGCTTGCAAGAGGGATTATCAAGTTTTGTTAACCAAATTCCTGAAGATCCTAACTTTCCAAAAAAAGAACTCCTAACATTTATGATGCCTTACTTAACGGAGGTTCTTGAGAATGCTGATAACTAAACTTCAAGGTGAATTTGTGCGGCAATACCCTTCTATCTTAGTGAGCTTTCCTGAAGAAGGTCTTATGAACATTAATGGTCCCAATGGAGCTGGTAAGACCACTATTCTTACTCTAATTGAACTCGCTTTGTTCGGCAATATATCAGGAATAAAAGCTTCGGAAATAAAATATGACCAAGCAAAAAAGAGTCAAAAGTGGTGGATAGAACTCACGTTCACAAAAGATGGAAATGAATATTGTGTGCATCGTCACGAAACAACAGCAAAAGCAAAGCTTTCTGTTAATGGAAAAGAACTAATAACCGGTGGTCAGTCTGAGGTAACGGATCATATTGTTAATAAGGTCTTACGAATGGATCAAGTTTCTTTTACAAATGCCTTTTATGCTAGGCAGGATGATTTTGATAATTTAATTAAGCTGAGTCCTGAAAAGCGAAAAAAAGAAATATCTCGCCTTTTAAAAATAGATAAGATTGATGATGCTATAAAAAAAGTTCGTATAGACAAAAATCAATTAATTACTAAAATTGATGAACAAGAAAGACATATTAAAAGTCCTTCTGAGTTTGATGAAGCGGCTACCGCTTTGAAAGAGGCTCTTTCTACCACTAATGATAACCTAGCAATACAGGAGCAAATTGTTAAGGAAAGAGAAATCTCTTATAAGTACCTTTTAGAACAAAAAAATATTCTTGATAACACTTACGAGAAATATCAGGAGCTGTTATCAAATTTCAAAGAGCGAACTCAGGAAGGAAAATATTTAACTGAAATGAGCTTACCTTCTATTGATAAGGAGCTTAAAGAGATTGCAGAGAGTAAAGTCGAGTTTTCGGAAATGGAGCAAGACATAAAAAAGTATGATGAGGCGCTTCTTAAGCTTCAACAAATGCAAGAAACGAAGTTACTCTTTGTTCAAAAAACGCAACTCATTCAGCACATCTCCACTCTTAAAAATAGATTGACTGCTAAAAAAGAGCGTATGGATAACTTAAAAGAATGTATTCTTGATACTAACTATGTTGAACAAATAAAAAATGTAATTGAAGAAATGACTAGCTTAGAAAGTGAAATATCTAATGTTGATAAAGATTTAATATATTTCCGTAGTGAATTGGTTTATGTAACTAATCAAGGAAAGCATTTTAAAGAAGAAAGAAATGCTTTATTAGATGTCGGTCAGGACTCCCCTTGCCCTGTTTGTAAGCGTGCTATGGGTGAACACTTTCATACACTTACTGATGATTACAAGCATAAATTAGAAACATTGGCAATGCAACATACTGAGTTAACAAAAGAGATTGAAATAAGAGAAGTAAGAAAGCAAGACATCTTTAAGAAAATTAGTTCTTTAAAGCTTAAGAAAGAGCAGCTAGAAAACGAAAGTCGAAAATTGGACAAGCTGCAGGATGAGTTTAAAATGTTGCAACAAGATTTTCAAAATGAGAAACAAGATTATTTAAACGTAGAAACGCAACTTAACAATTTCAATGATATTCGCTTTGATGAAGAGGAATTTAAGTTGTTAAGTAGTGAGGTAGAAAAATTGCAAAAGAAAAAGGAACGTTTTAGCGTCCTCTCTTCTTTAATAGCTAAAGAACCTAAACTTCTTCAACAGAAAAAAGAAATAAAAAATAAAATTGAGTTAAACAATGATGATATTAAACGTTTAGAGAATTCAATTAAAAACCTAAAATTTGATTTAGAGGAATACCGTTCTCATCAAGATAAAATTAATAAAGAAGTTGAATTATTGCGTGCGGCTGAAAAAGAACTTTCTGTGGTTAAAGAATCAAGAAAGAACATAGAAGTGCGTATGGAGCACCTAGAGAAAGAACGTAATGAAAACCAATTAAAAATCAAAAATATGGAAGAACGAAAGCGTAAGCTTGCTTTTTTAATTAAAACAGAAGAAGTCTTTAAAAATTACAAGATTGATCGAATGTCTAAAGTTAGACCTCGTTTAGAAAGTGTGATGCAAGATTTACTTTCATTTATAACAGATGGCAAATACGATTTGGTTCAATTGGATGATCATTATAATGTGTTTGTCTATCGGAATGGTATTAAGAAGCCTTTCCACCTCTTCTCTGGTGGAGAACAAAAATTAATAGCACTTTGTATGCGTTTAGCTATTAGTAGAATTTTAACCTCTCAAGGAGAACATAAGAACTTTGACTATCTGGCATTGGATGAAGTTTTGGGTTCTATGGATGAAGGTAGGCAGGAAACAATTATAGATGCGCTTCGTAAACTGACCGGTATTTTCAAACAAATTTTTATGATTACTCATAATTCAAATATAAAAGACCTTTTCGACTACACCTTACAAGTAGAACAAAACTTAGATCTTTCTTCTAGAGCATATTGGACCTCTGAATCAGTAGAAAAGAACTGAAATTACGAATTTATACATAAAAAATTCCTAGAGTTATAAATTGGTGCTTTCATTTATGTTTTTTATGTAATATAATTTCATAGTTAAAAACTATAAAAGAGATATTTTTTTATTCGAAAAATAAAGGAAATAAATTGAAACTTGATAATTTTTTAATTGATATCAACTAAAAAGTGAAAGAGGTGTACAGTCGCCTAGAGCGGCGATTATATATATGAGCGTATTAACGAAATCTGATTCTGTTGTTGTATCCGGACAAACTCCCCTATTTGGAACTGTAACTACACAAGGAAGTAAAAATTCAGCATTACCACTTTTAGCTTCTTTACCACTTTTTGATGAAGTAGAAATTGCTAACTGTCCTGATCTAACTGATATTCACGTAATGGTAGATACTTTAAAGTACTTAGGTGCTACTGGTTCGTTTTCAGACGGCGTAGTAAAGTTAAACCTTCGAAACATTATGAACCGACCTATTTCAGAAGAATTCACAAATAAGTTGCGTGCATCTTCGTTATTCCTTGGTTCGCTACTAGCAAGATTTGGTGAAGCTCGTGTTGGAATGCCGGGTGGTTGTGTAATTGGTTCTCGCCCTCTTGATATTCACCTTAATGGTTTCAAAAGTTTAGGTGCTGAAGTAGATAAGGGTGCTGGTAATATTACTGTTACTTCTAATGGATTGGAAGGACAATTCACTTTACCAATACCATCAGTAGGTGCTACTCAAAACTTAATTTACGCATCTGTTTTCTCACCAAGCGAAGTGAAGTTACATAATATCGCTATTGAACCAGAAATCTTTGAATTAGTTGATTTTTTAAATGCAGCTGGTGCTAACATTACATTTGAAAACCCTAAAACTTTAACAATCCGTGGTGTGAAACGTTTGAACCCAATTCAATTTAATGTTCAACCTGACCGTATTGAGGCTTTCACTCTTCTTGTGGCCGGTGTTGCAACAAAAGGTAGTGTGAAAGTAACTCATTGCCGCCCAGAACACTTAACTGCTCCGCTTCAAGCACTTGAAGCAATGGGTGCTAAAGTAGAAGTTGGGGATGACTGGATTGAAGCATCTTACATTGGACCTTTAAAAGGAATTCAAGTAGAAACTGGTTTCTACCCTGCTTTTCCTACTGATTGCCAACAACAAATTTCTATTTTAATGGCATTAGCAGAAACTCCATCTATTTTATCTGAGAAAGTCTTTAATAGCCGTTTCCGTCATTTAGATGAACTAAGAAATATGGGTGCTGAGATTAAAATCAATGATAACTCTGCTGTTATTCAACGCTCTGAAAATGAAAGAGGTTTAATTGGTTGTAAAGTAGACAGTTATGATTTACGAGGAGCTGCTAGTATGATTATTGCTG
>Ga0268252_1000768_pt1 | contig 19978 bp, 16 predicted proteins | sample AgamicMgSfrz_FD_200244 | JGI IMG/M metagenome (GOLD analysis project Ga0268252, IMG submission 200244) | Agave microbial communities from Guanajuato, Mexico - Mg.Sf.rz (v2) (version 3) | ecosystem: Host-associated > Plants > Phyllosphere > Phylloplane/Leaf | place: Guanajuato, Mexico | collected... | reverse complement strand
ATCCTTTTTATAATTAATTATTTTCCTGAATAGCAAAAACACTCTTTGGTATGGTCATTTACCATACCAACTGCTTGCATATATGAATAGCAAATAGTTGTACCTACAAATTTAAAACCATCTTTTTTTAATTGTTTGCTCATTTTGTTACTTATTTCTGTGGAAACTGGTACGTCTTTAGACGCTTCCCAATGATTAATAATTGGTTTCCCATCTACGAACCTCCATATGTATTTAGCGAAAGAACCATACTTTTCTTTTACACGCAAGAATGCTTTAGCATTCGACACTACACTGTTAATTTTAAGCTTATTTCGCACAATACCTTTGTCATTCATTAATGATATGAGCTTATCTTCTGTATAATTAATTATTTTTTCGGCTTTAAAATTATCAAACACCTTTTTATAATGTTCTCGTTTATTAAGAATTATCCACCAACTTAATCCAGCTTGAGCTCCTTCTAAACACAACATTTCGAAAAGGAGTCTGTCATCATAAACGGGAACTCCCCATTGCGTATCATGATAATCAATATATAGAGGGTCTTCAGTTACCCATTTACATCTTTTAAGCAATTTCTTCACCTCATAATTTTTAAAGTGTTAAGAGCAAAACTGAAATATTAGTTTATACTGAAAAATTCTTAATATGAAGTATAGTATTTTTTCTTTCAATATCTCTAATTTGCTCATGTAAATCGGTTAAAGAATCAGCAGAAATTTCGAGACTCTGTGTTTCTAAATACTCACTTGTATCAATTCTGTAGTAAATCTCATATGTATACATTTTGCGTTTCTCCTTTATGTGTGGGCATTTTAGGAATGGCTTATGTAATAGGATATTGATTATGCTGGATAATATATAGTTAATTTTGCTATTATTAGTGTAAGTTTACATTAAATCAACAATAAATTCCATTACTTTAAATCTAGCAGAGTAAATCAACAAAACATAATTTAATAGAGGTGAGACTAATGGAAACAACATGCAACCTAAAGAAAACACAAGTAGTAAAGGAAGTAAAAGAAAATTTAGAAGGAAAAAAGTTTACACATAAAGAACACAACTACGCAATACGTAAGTTAAAGCCATATGAAAATGAAGAATTAGCCACACCTAATTTAGAAAAAATGGAGTTTTCAAGTAAATGGATTGAGCTTTTAATACAGACACTTAAAGATATGGATGCTTATTCTAACTTCTTTAAAGATATTAAGGAACCTATTAATTTTAACTACCGTGAAGCACTGCAAGAAAAAACGTCTGTTGAATTAGCATTTTTAATTAAAGATTTAGGTAAGAATGTATATACAAATTGGTACTATTTAGAGAAAGGTTTTCGTTTACACAAGAAGATTAGCAGCAAACTCCAACAAGCTAATATCAATAGTTTTTCGTGGATACAAGATAATCTTTATTATATCTATGTTAGGGGTTGCGTATATGCTGTTAGACCGGTTTATACGTACGAAAAAAGCTCAGAAAAAGGGTTTGAGTCTATAACAGTGGAAGATGTACCAGAAGAAATTCAAAAGGAAATAGAAGAAATAAGCGGCGGAGCACCTGTATCAATATACGGAGTCATGTCTAGTTATTATCACTTGCAAAACTTTTTAAAAATTGTACATAGGCTTACTGATATCCTTGCTAAAAGACTAAATGATGAAAATGCTGAATTTACAGGTATTAATAAATTAAACTACAGAGAATATTATTTAGCGTTGAGCCAAGGGAACATTTTATTATCTAAAGAGCAATGTGAGAAAATTTCTAAGCCTGTTTTAGAAAGTGAAGACTATCAGCATGTACTAATAGATAAAAAGAAAGAAATTGAATTATATAACCGAAGTAATGAAGGAATAGAAATCGTATTTAAAGGTGATTTTATAGAAGACTTTCCAAGTAGAGGTGTTGTAACGGAAGGGTATTTGGCTATAGGAAAAGGAAATAAACAGCTTACTTCAATTTTAAAAAACAGCAATTTAAATTCCTTAATTCCTTTAAAATATCTTTTATTTTCAGGAAAACTGCATCCTATTTATTCTCTCTTCGATATGAAGGATTTAGGTTTAAATTTATATACTAACGACAACAAACCTTCGTACTTTATGACAGAGGAATCTATATTTAAAAAATATGCAATTAATATTTCTGAGCTTCCTCTTACAGGGTTTTTGTTGCCAGAGAGTCCATATCAAGATAGTCAAACCCTTTATGATACGAGCAGTTTAACCGGTGACGATGAGCTTGTATTTTACGAAGAGGAAGAACTACAGCAAGTTCAGTCTTTTTATACGTTCCCGGAAAAACATCTTGCTGATATTCCAAAACTTTGGGATGTTAATTCGTCTAAAGCAAAGAGAATAGGAGTGTGTGGAGAGCAAGCAGTTCTTCGCTTAACATCTGAAGATTACAAAGAAACACTTTTTTCAAATATACTGACCGATGATGAAATCGAAGATACCCATATTATTATAAATATTGATGAAATTACTCGTTTTAAAAGGTTATTAATTACACAAGGTAGCAATATCATGACAGCAAGACCGCTAGGGTTAACTAAAGAAGGAAGAGCGGTATTAGAGCTAAGAAAGTATAAGGGAAGAGAAGAGGAAATACCAAGCGTATTTTCGCCTTTATTAGCTTCTACTAGACTAGAAAGAGTTAGTGGAGGAAGTAGTACGAGAATTTAAAGTATTATGGTAAAAGGGCAGCGGAAGAAAGCTGCCCTTTTATTTTAATTTATATTTAAACAAATGATAGAGCTACATCTTCGATTTCAAATATTCCGACCTCTTTATCTCTATGAATTATAAATCCATTTTTCTCATAAAACTGATTAAGTTCTTCTTTGCTAAGTAATATTTCACCTTGAGTGCCGGTAGGCGAAGGATGTACTGTAATAAAGCTTACACCAATCAATTCTAAATACTTAATTGTTTGAGCCAGAGCTTTACTCCCAATTCCTTGTTTTCTATAATCTTTGTCTATGTACATATAACCGATAATTGCAATCTTTCCATATAAATCAAAATCTTCTCTTTTAAAGATGCAGTCATCTTCATCATCTTCAGTTAAAAGTATTTTTTTTAAGGAACATTCATTAAAAGAAGAGTAAATATTAAAAGGGTGTATTGCATCCGCAGCTCCACCAATTTCTCCGTCAGCCAAAAACAGAATGTCTGATTTACCCATTCTGTTTCCATCAAAAACATATATTACAAGTGAACCTATTTTTTTACCTTCATCCTCATCTTCATCCTCAACATGAATATTAAATCCAAAAGTTAAATAATCTGTTTCATCATTAAATGATGAATGTATTTCTAACGTGATATCGTCATATTCTTCCATAAATTCACTCCTGACTATATATTTGGAATTTATTTTCTAACTCTATTATAGTTTAGATACAAGGCAGCTTCAATTAGTATAAAACATGTAAAATTTAAAATAATTGTATTTTGCAATATTCTTTCCCCTCATTGTTAGAGCTATATACTTTTATAATTGGTTACATTTTTAAAATGGCAGTAACTATCTTCATTTTTAAAACCTTGAAAAAAGAGGAAACAACAGCTCACACAAAAAAAATAATAAATAATTATTGCAACGATTGAGGTAAGTGTACTTAAGTATCTTCACTCTTACTCCTAATATTGTTTAGAACAGCCAAAATAAAAAAATAGGTCAGTAAGACCTATTTTAAACTACAACACACTTACTTTCTCTTTACTAATACTGAGTGGTCACTCTTACTATATAGCACATGTAACCCTAGGTTTTCACTCACAAAACGAAGAGGGACAAACGTAGTGTTCTTCTTTATCTGTGGTGGAGCATCTATTTTAACTTTTCCGCCCTTTAATAAGGCATACTCTTTATCAAGGGTTAATACAACAGTAGAGTCACCATCCTTTAACGTTATTGTTTTATCCTTTTGATTCCATATTACATCCATACCTAATTGCTCACTTACCATACGTATTGGAACCATCGTTCTTCCGTTATTTATATAAGGAGGGGCTAATAATTTTCTTATATCTTGTTGAGTATGCACATCAGTGCTACCTAAAAATATTTTAACGTGTTCTTCGTTATAAACAGGTTTGTATAAAATCTCGTTTTTTTCAAACGCAACTTTATTCTCCGGTGTATATAACGTGATTTTCATTTCGTTTTTTCCTTTATTTAAATCAGAATCTTTAATATCTATATCATAGGGATACTGATATGATTCAGCTACTAATTTTCCGTTAATGCTATAGGTTACCTTTCCAATGTAAGGAACATAAGTCTTAGCCCAAGCCATTAGTTTAATGGGCTCTGTAATTGCTTGCTTAGTGTAGTTGGTAACATATTTAGGAACAAAAGTTTCTTTTTCAGCAAAGGTTCCATTTACGACTGAAGAAAGAAAATAATTATCTTTTATCATATCTTTATAGCTTTCAAATACCTTTTTATTATCCATAATGCTGTAATCCGCTTTCTTCCTTTCTTCGGTACTAGCATGTATTAACGTATTCATACTAAAATAGTTAATGGCTTTAACTCTAGGATAATTCAGCTTTAGACCCTCATACATCATATGCATTTTAGTAATGGCAAAGGTAGACGCATCTTTCATATCCGCAGCGCTTAAATGACTTGCTCCATATTCACTTATCATTATTGGTTTTTTATCAGAGTACTTTTCATAAACGTAACGAATTTCTTCAATTGGATTTGTGTATTCATTTGGATAGTTCTTATCACCGTTTTGATAGTTGTTGCTGTAATGGTTGACTCCTACCCAGTCTACATAATTATCTCCAGGATAATATTTATCAATTTCACCCTTAGGATTGGCAGCTGGAGACCAAACCATTGCCACATTTGGTGCTTCTTCTTTCATGACTTGAGAAACTAATCTAAACTTCTCAATATATAATTTAGGATTTCCGGTCCAATTAACCCAATTCCCGTTCATTTCAGACGCAAATCTTATGAAGATAGGAACATTAGCAGCCTTAGCATCTTTTGCAAACTGTCTTAAGTATTTATCATCGTTTACAGATGCTAAACCGCTATTTGGTTCCAAAGCCAAATGAACGGAACCATTAGCAGCCTTTACTTTTTCTACCCACGCACTAGGAAAAGCATCTCCGTATTTATGATATGTAAAATAAACAGCGTGTTGTTTCCCGGCTTTTTGGTTAAATTCGTCAAATCGATTTGAATAGTCACCAATGGTTTCTTCTTTCTCTATAAATGCTCCAATGTAAATACCATTAGAGGGTTCATATTTTTGAAGTTGATAGTTAGTAGGTTTTTTGTCTGAAGTAATATATAAATTAACAGAACTATTAATGGAATCCGCTATTTTCAACACAGCATAATAGGTGTTCATATCTCCCTTTTTATAATAAACAGCTGCTTCCTTATAATATGTCTCTGCTGCTTTTTGATATTCACCATTTAACTTATAAGATTCAGCGAGTTTTCTTAAATAAGAAGCGTTTAATTCTTGTTCAACTGCAAACTGGAATTCAACTATTGCATTTTTATAGTCTTTGTTTGTAAGATAACTCATTCCATTTTTATAGTGGCTATATGCATAGTTGTTGTGATGTGCATATACGTTTGTTACAGGGATTGCTAGCATACAGCTTATAATAAGTACTAATGTTTTTTTAAATTGCATTTAAATTTTTACCTCCTTTTTAAAATTACTAATTGCACTATACATACCATATGCTACGAAAAACTCAATGTTTTTTATAAAGATTATTATTGTCTAGATTTTGATTAGGAGTAAAAAAAAAGAACGGTTATAAAAACTTAACGGAACAAATATTCTATTAGTAATGATAATAAAACTTGAATTAGGATTTAAAAGAAGGTTTTATAAAGGCGAAATTGCACCATTTAATTTTATTTTTTTAAAAAGATGAATAATGTTTAAGCGGAAACACTTTCTAAAATATTCTCTTAGTCTCAAAAGAAGTCTACGAATTCGGGACTAAATTATTAAGTGCAGATGATTTACTTTCATAGTTTGAAGAGAAAACTACTCTCTAGAAATAACATATGAAATTTATGGAATTGGTTACCCTGTTATAGTAATTAATCAGGTAAGTAATGAATTCATCAATTCGAAAGATATTAATTTAACATTTGCTCTAAGGAATGTAATTGAAAACTTTTATATCTTAAATAATTAATTCTGTTTAAGTATTAAAATTAACAAGGAATAGAAAATTACAAAAATTTGTTGAGTTATACTAGGCTCATTTGTCCTGGCAAAAATTAATTTTTTGTTTAAAATAATCTAAATCCAAAATAAATTTAAATCCAGAAAAAAAGTGCTAGTTTTTTAATTAAAGATAGTATAGAATAAAAAACGTTCTCATTCTCATACATAATTTTTATATATAAACAGATATGTATTATATTTGAAAATAGGCGAATTAATGAGAAGTACAAAGGAAAATAGGAGGCTATGCATGAAGAAGTTTGTTAAACAAATAACTTTAAGTAGTTTTCTTATATCAGCACTGTTGCCAGTTAACCTAGCAGCCGCTGAGAACAAGACAACTACTAATTTGGACCCGCCGAGCATTAATCAACAAACAAGTGTTTCGGAATTCCCAAAACAACGTCAAAAGCAAAAAACAGAGTTATTAGGAAAAAGAACAGAAAACCAAAAAGAGTTTCTGAATCCTGATGGTACCATTACACAGGAATTGTATCTAAATCCAGTACACTGGAAAAGTAAAAACGGAAAGTGGAAGGAAATTAATAATAACTTAGTTGATGAAAAAAATGGAAGTGAAAGCTACTTCAAAAATAAGTCTAATTCTTATGAAATTAGATTTAATAAAAATACTAAGAAAAAGGCTTTATTTGAGCTAAAAGAAGATGGGCATACAATTGAGATGTCAATTGATGGTGCAAACCGCAGCAAATTAAGAAAGCAAAACAATGAATTAACGTATAACGGTATTCTACCAAATCTTAATATGGATTATATAGTTACTGCCAATGGTGTGAAAGAGAATATTATTTTAAACAATGAGCAGGCACCATCTGAAATTAACTATGCTATTAAAACCGATTTGGACTTAAAACAAGAAAATGGTTCTGTTCTATTTATAGATAAAGAAAAAAAAGAGATTTTTCGTACAGAGCCATTTTTTGCTTATGACCAAAAGGATGCACTAACTAGAAATATAGATTTGTTAATTAATAAGAAAGAGGAAGGTATTTGGAGCCTTAAAGTTAAATTGGATAAAAAATGGCTAACGGATAAATCACGTTCATTTCCCGTTGTAATAGACCCCTCTATTACATATCAACATACGAAAGATACTGTACAAGATACATTCGCTTATGAAGGACAGCCTACCACTTCTTATCAAGATTTATCATATATAAGAGCAGGTAATAATGGATACGGTAAGTCACGCAGCTATCTTCAATTTGCACTTCCTGAATTATATCCAAGTTCAGAATTAATTAGTGCAAGAATGGAATTAAGCCATTTTGGAAATAACCCAGGTAGCTCACTTCAAATCCAGCAAGTTAAAAGTTCTTGGAAACCAGAGCAGGTAACTTGGAATAATCAACCTACGGTTGAAACATCTGCAATTTCAGAATCATCCGGAATTCAGGAGCCTCAATCTTTTTACATGACACAATTAGTTAAAGATTGGTATGCAGGAAAAACACCTAATTATGGTGTCATGGTAAGAGCAAAAAATGAAAGTGATACAAAACAAGAGTTCCTTGCTAGTGAGAATTTGGACCCACTTAAAACGCCAAAGATTGTGTTAACGTATAAAATTAATCCTATTGGTGGAGAGTCTTCTTGGACATATGACAATGACACAAATCTTGTTAATGGAAATTTGTATTTTGAAGAAACAGATACAAGTTTAGATGGTCGAGGCATTCCCATAAATGTAGGACGTGTTTATAACTCTTTATTAAAAGACCAAGTTAGTGAATTAGGTAGAGGGTGGATGTCTAATTTATCTGATAAATTATATTATCAGGACCCAGAAAATAGCAAAGTGGTTCGATATCGTGAGTCAGATGGTACAAACTATTACTTCACAAAAATAAGTGGAGTATGGAAAGCTTCCAATTTAGATATGGACCTAACGTATGATAGTTCAAAACAAACGTTTTCTATGATAGATAACGAACAAACAGTTTATGAGTATGATAATAATGGTGATTTAATTTCCATTCAGGATTCAAACAACAATAAAACTGTGTTCACTAGAGAAAACGGACTCGTAACCAAAATTACAGATGCAAGTAATAGGTTTGTAAACCTTATATACAATGACGGGTTACTAAGTGAAATTAATGGAAATGAAATTAATACTGTGAAATATTATTATGATAGTCAAAAACAATTGGTTGATGTACAAACCATGGGTCAAAATGGAAGTATACTTAATAAAGTTCATTATGGCTATGATGAAAATAACCGAATAAACATAGTACAAGATAATGCTGATAATAAAACAGACATTCATTATGACTCTTCTGGTCGCGTTATGGAAAATATTCAGCATACTATTCAAAACAATATTAACAAAGAATTAAAGCTTAGTTATGAATATGGTACAAACTTTGTTATTAAAACCAATCCTAAAGGCATTAAAACAAAATATCATTTTAATGATTTAGGAAATACTACAATGATAGAGGATGACTATAACCCGGTCACAAACACTTCTTACAGCCAAACAAAGTGGATATGGGACCAAAATAATATGGTATCAAAAGTAACAGACCCAAGAGGAAACAGCGTTCTGTATACTTATGATGAAAAAAACAACGTAACTTCAACTGAGGATTCAAAAGGCTATAGCCAAATTATGAAATATGACAATAAGAATAATTTGACACAAGCAACAGGATTTGGTGGAGAAACCTTTAAAAAATATTACGATAAAAATAACAATGTAACAGATGACGTAGACCCTTCTTCGGCATCCTCACTTTATGACTATGATAGTTTTGGAAATTTGTTATCAGAAACAAAAGCAATTAGTATTTCAAACAACTTAGTGCAGAATAGCGGATTTGAGAAGTGGAACGGATATCCAGACTACTGGGTCCCAACATCCGGACAAAACGGAACAATTTCTAGAAGTGACGTTAAAAAGAACGGGAATTACAGTGTAAAAATTTCTTCAATTAATTCCGGACAATTAGCTTCTATTACATCAGAGTATATTCCAATTGATAGCGAAAAGACGTATAGTTTTGCTTACCAAGCAAAGTTATCGTCACTAAGTTCAAATGGAAAGTTAACTGGTTCAATTAAGTGGTATGCTCAAGATTACAGTACATTAATCGGAGAAACTAAGCTAGATGATGTGATGGAAAGTAGTGATTGGACGAAAAGAAGTAAAGAATTTAATAGTCCAGAAAATGCCTCCTTTGCAAGAATAGTCTTCAATTCCAAAGAAATGGACGCTTATATTGATAATGTGCAAATGGAAGAGGGCTCGTTTATTAATGCTTATACGTACTTGTTAAATGGTGATTTTGAAACAGACAAGGACCAAAACGGAAATCCTGATAACTTTGGAACTATAGCTTCTATAGAGCCAAATGATGGAGTTGATAAGACGGTTTTCAAAAATGGTAAGCAGTCACTTTTAATTAATGGAAATGCTAATGATAAATATTATATTCAACCAGTGAACTATGCTGGTAAAAAAGGCTCTAGTTTAATTCTTTCTGGATTTGCAAAAACTCAAAATGTATCTTCAACAGGAGGACCAATTGAAGCAGAATTGGAGATTGAGTACAATGATGGAACTAAAGAATATCACTCTCTGGCTTTTCCTAAAGAAACATCTGATTGGAGATACCAAGAAAAAGAAATCAAAGCCAAAGACGATTATAAACGTTTTACAATTAGAACTAGAGTTAAAAATCAGCAAGGAAAAGTATGGTTTGATGACATTGCTGTTCGCCTAAATTCTATTAAACAAGCAACTATAAGTGATTATAATTTATCGCCAAACTCATCTTTTGAATACTTAGATAGCAATGGGAAAGTTGCGAATTGGTCAATATCATCAGGTGCAACGGCACCCTATTATGATATTTATCAAGGTGAAGATGCATTTGTCGGTGAACGTTCTTTTAGAATTCAACCAAAGGGTAGTTACGCAGCTTTAACTACTGATTATTTAGAGGCAAGAAAAGCAAATACTGATTATAGTGCAACAATTGTTGCTAAAACAGAAGGTGTAACAAATTTAGGAGCTTATTTAAAGATTCGTGCTTATGATGCTAATAATAATGTTATTGGAGATAAGACTTCAAAAATTATTAATCATAATGGAGACTGGAAAAGATATTTTGTTAGTTTAAAGCGAGATGAGTTTCCTACAGCAGTAAAATTGAAGGTTATGGTAGAATTTCCTTCTGGAGCAAATGGTAGTTATATGTTTGATGCAGTAAGATTCCAAGAAAATAACCTGTTATCAACATATGAATACGATTCAAAAGGAAACTATATGGTTAAAGAAGTAGACGAAGAGGGAACACCTATAGTTTACGATATTGACAACAAAGGACAGATTAAAAGTATTCAATATCCTAATCCAAATACAAGTAGCCATTTTGAATATGATGAACTGGGGCGTATAAATAAATCTTATGATTCCTCCAATTTAAGAACGGAAATGGAATATGATAATGTAGGTAATGTAAAAACTATTAATTATTATAACCATTTAAATAATACTCTTTTATCAAGCTACAAAAATGAATATACTTCATTTGGAGAGCTTTTAAAAAGTACTAACCCTTTAAATCAAGTAACAACTTATCAATATGATGAATTAGGGCAGGTTACAAACCTAAAAAATCCAAATGGAAAAGAAATCAATTACGAATACGACAATGTAGGTAATTTAAAAAGGTTATCTTATGTAGGTGACCCAACAATATGGGGCTATGAATATGACAAGTCAGGAAATATAACAAAAGTCTCTAAAAATGGTGATGTATTCAGAACATACAGCTTTGATTCTCAACTAGACCAATTAAATGGTATTACCTATCCTTCTATTTCTGGTAAACAGCATTCGATGACATTCGGTTATAACTCAAGAGGTGAAATTACTAGTTACCGTTTTTCACCACAACAAAAGTCTGTATTGTTTGGATTTGATAATGCTGGAGAAGCCATTGAAATGACTGGAGTCAATGGACAATCTTCAAAAGTTATTTTTGATGAATCTGACCGTCTTCAAAAAGTAGAATCATCTCTAGGAAGCAATACATTTAAAACATATTATGAATATGATAATGTTGGACAGGCAACTAAGATGGTTATTGAGGGAGCAGATGGTAAATCCATTGAACGAGAAGAAACAATCTATGATAAGCAAGGTAATATTACAGAAACTCGATATTTAGACGGAAGTAAACAAACTTACGTTTATGATAGTGCTAATCGCCTAACTGAAGAAAATTATTATAATACAAGCGGTCAAAAAACAAAAACGATTTCTTATGAATATGATGTGTTGGGAAATCGTGCTAAAAAGATAGAAGATGGATTCACTACAACATACACATATGATAAAGCTAACCGTGTCCAAAACATAAATGGTACAAGTTATGAATATGATGCGAATGGTAATTTAATTAAAGATGCTAATAAAATACATAGTTATAACGGAAACGATGAGTTAACAACATTAAAATCAACTAATGGCGATACTATTGCATCTTATGAGTATGATGAAAATGGAAAACGAACAAAGAAAGTTACTCCTGAAAAAACAGAGTATTATTACTATCTAGGAAATGATTTAACTTATATTAATGATGAAAATAATAATATTAAGTATGAGTTTACTAGAGACGCACAAGGTAATTTATTTACATTTACAGATTACACTGCTTCAACTCCTAAGCTTTATTATTATCAACTAAATAGCAGTGGGGATGTAGTAGGTCTAAGAGATGAGCAAGGCAATTCTGTTGTAACGTATAAGTACGATTCATTTGGCAGAATTACTCAATCTACAGGTAACGTAGTACTTGGAAATGGAAAATTATTAAAAGAAGAGAACCCTTTCCGTTATTCATCATATGTTTACGATGAAGAAAATAAGTACTACTATTTAAAAAATCGTTATTACGATGCAGATACAGGTCGTTTTATTACAGAAGACCCTATAGAATCTGAAAATTTATATACTTATGCTGACAATAATCCTTTAAAATTCTACGACGACGATGGCAATAAATCTAAAAAGAAAAACAAGAAAAAGCGTCAAAAAGCTAAAAAAATAATAAAACAAGGTGTAGTATTAGTCGGAGATTTTATTGGTGTAAATGATGCTGTTAACTGTGTAAAAAGCCCTGGCTGGAAAAGTTGCGGGAAAGCAGTTATTAATATTACTCCAGTGGGCAAAGTAAACAAGGCATATAAGGCTGGAAAAGCGGGAGTGAAACTTTTAAAGACAGCTAGAAAAAAAGTTGAAGATACTTGCCATTGCTTTACTGCTGGAACAAAAGTTTTAACTGATAAAGGTGAAAAAAAGATAGAAGATATCCAATATGGAGACAGAGTATTATCAAAAGACGATGATACAGGAGATGTAAAATATAAGCCAGTTGTTGGGTTGTTCCAAAAGCATGTAGATATAACCTACAATGTTTATTTAGGAAAAGAAGTTATAACAACAACAGGTGAACATCCTTTTTGGGTTGAAAAAAAGCATAAATGGGTTAAAGCTAAAGATTTACAAAAAGGAGACCCTTTAATTAATAAAGATGGTAAGGTAGTAACAATTGATGATATTATTGTAAATAAGGCTTCTAAAATAGTTTATAATTTTATGGTTAAGGATTATCATAATTATTATGTAAGTAACTTAGGAGTATGGACTCATAATAAATTTAGTTGTGGAATATCTAATGGCAAACAATACAGTGTTTGGGATGAAGTTGAAATACCTATATCCGGAAAAAGAAAGAATGATAGAGACAATTCTAATAAAGCATTTTTGGCTAAATTGGAAAATAGTTCATCATTTAAGAAAGCAACAGATGATTTCTTTGGTTACGATACAGTTAGTCATATGAAGTCTGGAAAAAGCTCTTTGAAAAACCCCAGTAGAGATTCTGATTGGCACCATTTAAATGGTTCAGCAGGAACAATGCAACTAATACCACGCACACACCACAAACAAAAGGGTGAATTACAAAGTGTACTACACCCAGGTGGAAAAGGTGGATTTTCAACTTGGAGGAAAAATTAGTGAAGAAGACATCTGATATTATAACTCGCTCTATTGTATTATTAGCTTTAGCGGAGAGAATCCACTTAGAGACATTGGAAAAGGGGACCCAAGAAAGAGAAGAAGATAAGCAAGAGTTAATTGCTTTTCTTGAACATTTTGAATATATAGATTCGGCAACAACTAGGGAAAGAAAAATATTATACGCGCAAGTAGGTTCTCTTATGAGCGATGATTGTTATGTTGATAATTATTCTTATTATTGCTTAGGTGTGCTATTATGGAGCATTGGCATGGTGAAAGATTGGAAAGCAGATAACCTTAATTATTATGAACTTCTTAGTATCAATGAAAAGCATGATTTAAAATTATTGGAAAAGAAATCAGTAGTAAAGGATATTCAAGAAGTTCTTCAAAATTCAGAAATATCCATGTTAATGCATTGGAGAACAAGAACTTTATCGTCTTTAGATAGTGAAGTTAGAAAAAAAGGCATTAAAGAATTATTTATTAATACTTTTGGTGAAAAATATAAAAACCTTGGTGATGTTAATATAATAAAAAAAGATTTAGCTTGGGATAATCGCCCTTTTTACGAATACACTGACCAAGATAAAGCTAAAATTGATTTAATCTGTTTTTGGAAGCATTACGCTTTTGAATGGCTAACATCGAAAGAAGAATGGGACGACGTTCACACTACAACATAATTAAAAAGACACCTGGTAAACCGAAGGCACTGAAAAAGCATACGTTTGCAAAAAAAAATAACGATTTTGGCATACTTAAATGTACCTTTGAGCAAGAAAAGGACCTTAGAAGCGATTCTAGAGGTCCGTTTTTTTTATATGTTTACGGTGGAGAAAGTAAGTACAACTATTTAAAAAATCGTTATTACGATGCAGATACAGGTTGTTTTATTACAGAAGACCCTATAGAATCTGAAAATTTATATACTTATGCTGACAATAATCCTTTAAAATTCTACGACGACGTTGGCAATAAATCTAAAAGGAAAAACAAGAGAAAGCGTCAAAAAGCTAAAAAAATAATAAAACAAGGTGTAGTATTAGTCGGAGATTTTATTGGTGTAAATGATGCTGTTAACTGTGTAAAAAGCCCTGGTTGGAAAAGTTGCGGAAAAGCTGTTATCAATATTACCCCTGTTGGCAAAGTAAATAAGGCATATAAATCGGGAAAAGCGGGAGTGAAACTTTTAAAGACAGCTAGAAAAAAAGTTGAAGATACTTGCCATTGTTTTACTGCTGGAACAAAAGTATTAACCGATAAAGGTGAGAAAAAGATAGAAGATGTTAAGTATGGAGATAAAGTATTATCTAAAGATGATGATACTGGAGATGTAGCATATAAGTCAGTAGTTGGTTTGCTTTAAAAATATATAGGTGTTACTTATAACATTTATGTAGGTAAAGAAATTATAACAACAACAGGGGAACATCCATTTTTGGTAAAAGAAAGCCATAAGTGGGTTAAAGCTAAAGATTTACAAAAAGGAGCCCTTTTAACTACTAATAACAGTAAAGTTATTAGAATTAATAAAATCATAATTAAGAACAAAACACATAAAGTATATAATTGTATGGTTGAGGGATATCACAATTATTATGTAAGTAACCTTGGTATATGGTCTCACAACAAAAAAATTATAATATAGACTTGGATATTGTAATTAGGAAAATTATTGCATAAGTTCCTAATCACCAAATGATAAAACCATCAAAGAACGGATTAGCTCCTATATCTAAAATTGATAATAAGCAAATTGAAATTCATCATTTAGACCAAAATCCTACAGGTCCCTTTTTAGAGATACATTTTACTTATCATAGGTGAAAAGGTTACGATAAAATAAATCACCCAAATAAGGGTCAGCCATCTCGAATAAATAGAAATGAATGGAATAGACAAAAGACGGACTATTGGGAAAAACAATGGGATAGTGGTAGATGGGATTAATTAAATTATTGGAGGGAAATAATGATTCAGAGTGTAAAAAAATTAATAGAAAAAGCTAAATTGAAAAATAATACTGGTAAAATAGAAACTCTTGAAAATATAGAGAGAATGGAAGAAATGTTACAAATAACATTTCCTCATCCATTGAAAGAAATATACTTGAGTTTACCAATTGTAAATGTAATGACAGCCTATAATGAAGCAATAGAAAAGTCGGATTGGAAATATTATTCAATGAGCTGGATGGACTGTGAAAATATAATTAGTGAAATGACAGAAACAGAAACTGGAACTGAAATGGGTCAAAAAGGATTTTTAGCGATTGGCATGGACGTATTAGGAGGAGGAGATTATTTTTATATTAATTTAAAAGACAAGGAATTACCTTTATATCAGTGTTTTCATGACGATATGTCATTAGAACGAATGGCTTCATCTTTAGATGAGGTATTTGAAAAAGCTAGTGTTGAATAAGGTGTAATTTCATATTTCATATTTCATATTTTATATTTCGACCAACAGATTATATTCTATATCTTTCAAAAACAGCAAGAAACTTACTGGAGTTTCTTGCTGTTTTTGAAAATTTAATTTTTTTACTTATTAATGTTAATGAAACCGTTTGTTCTGACCTTAATTCAACAAAAACTGTCTTAGCGCAAAGTTTTATTAAGTAGCCTAAAGAAAAAGACCGGTTGTATCGTATTACAAATAAAGTAGAACATTAAAATGGGACAATAACATGTACTAAAACTACTAAAAAAGGCAGAACAGTTGATGTGACATACAATTCAAAAGGATATCCGAATTTTTCACCTTTTAGCGCTAGCAGTGTTGAAATAAAATTCGCCGGCAAAAGAAGTACGGATTTTAGGTTGGGAAACAAAGCCGCTGGATATAAAGAGACACCTGCTGACCATACTTGGCATCATGTAGAGGATATGAAAACAATGCAACTAGTTCAAAGAGATGTTCACGAGGCTTTTCCTCATACTGGTGGACACTCATTAAATCGTAAGAGGTGAGTATATGGAAATATTAAATAGTAAAAGTGCAATTTCTAAAGATGATATAAAAAAATTCGAACAGATTATAGAATATAAGTTGCCAGAAGACTATACACAATTTTTATTAAAATATAATGGTGGGGTACCGGAAAAAACGGATTTTGCCTATGAAGGAATCGCTGGAGAAGAATCTTCGGTTGTTCAACTTTTTCTATCATTAGGTGACCAACATAGTGAAAATATTAAGCAAGATTATAACTATTACCTCCGTGAAGGTAGAATACCAAAAGAAATTGTACCAATAGCTTATGACCCATTCGGGAATTTAATATGTTTATCTTTAGTGGAAGGAACTTACAATCAGGTGTGGTTTTGGGACCATGAATTGGAAGAAGAAGAGGATAATCTCTTTTTTGTTGCAAAAACCTTTAATGATTTCATAAAAATCTTATATATCGGAGAATAAATAAAGTTACCTGGACTAAAGGTTTAAATTCTCATAGAAGTTTATACATATAGTTTCTAATAAATGCGTTAAATAATTTAAATGCAGAGCTCATGCAGCAGACCCTTAAGAAAATTAAGTTTCATCAGATTCCAAGCATAAAGGCGATTCGGGTAAAGCACTAAGACTTAAATAAGAGGTGAGATTATTGTATCTTGATGATGTGCAATCAAAAAAGCTGTTAGAACTGGGGTTTGAAAGAAGATTTTACAAAGATGAAGTTGCGCCGTTTGATTTTTATTTATACAATAATGATGAATGGTGTTTAGGTGGGAATATTTACAAAGAATCTTTATTAGCACCTAAAGAAGTATATGAAAGAGGAGCTAGATTATTAAGCACTGATGATTTAGTTTCTTGGTTTGAAGAAAATAATTATTCTTTTGAGCTAACCTATGCAGTTCAAGGTATTGGATACAGAATACTAGCAACTAATAAAATTAACAATGAAACCTTTAATGCAAAAGGAACCAATATTACTTTTGCATTAGGTAATGTTCTTGAAAAAATATTAAAGAAAAAATAAAAAGAATTGTAAAAGAGAGCTCTCTTTTTTGTTAATATTTTTAAATTATTAGTAGTTGTGAAATTCCACGTAATAAATATTATCTATTTGGTAAGGAAGTTCAAATGGACATTCTACATACAGTTCAATATCAGTTCTTAAACCCTGTTTACTATACTTTTTCACTTTAACTTTACCATTATGACATGTTCCATATGTATAAAAGGGTATTTTATTAGTAATAAAATTAATATGGTAAGAATTATAAACATCATTTTGCTTTTTTTCGGTTTTGTTATTAACTACCAAAAAGGAAGTGATTAAAATTAGCAAAGTTGAAAGTGTGCCTAAAATTAATTTCTTTGTGAACCTCTCCAACTAAATCAAAGATTTTGATGGAGCATCCCTTATCTTGAATACGCCATGACATCTCGCTGATAAATCCCTTCGGGACTTACATTGCCAAATGTAAAGTAATTAACGAAGACAAGGTGTGCGATGTTCTTTTTGTAACCTCAGGAACTTTAGCCTGAAGCCACAACCTTTTCTTTTCAGATAAGGATTTTAGGTATGCTCGAATAAAATAACGAGCTCCTATGTTATAAGATGCTGATAAGTCTGCATGATAGACCTTGCCTGTTTTAAATGTGGCGAGGTCTCTTTTATTATTTCGTTCTACACGACCAGAACCATCAAAAGCAAGTTTACTGGTATTTCGAGGGTTAATTCTTGAAATACGCATACCCTCATAATGAGCCATTTGTGTAACTTTGTTTTGAATAGCTGTCTTACGCCAATGTCTTAGCTTAAAACGAAGTTTTTTCGCTCCCCAAAAACCTTTGGGGACTCTTATGTTTCCAAGGTATTCAAACACAATGACATCACAGCTATGTTCTTTAGCGAACTGGACAATGCGTTGAGACGTATTGTTAATGATGTGTGTTTGGATTCCTTTAATGCGTCGCCAAAAGTTTGGAGCTGAAATCCACCCTGAGATGGATTGTGCTTTTCGTAGCTTATTTGTCATACGATACAACCGGTCTTTTTCTTTTGGCTGATTAATAAATCGACGAGCCAAGACAGTTCCTTTTGCATCAAGAACAGAACAAACTGCTGAGTTATTTATACCTAGGTCAACAGCACAGACCTTTTGGTCTGCTACCTTTGTTTTATTTAGTTTAATGTCTTTTTCATACGCAATGGACAAGAAATATTTCTTTCCCACAGCTACAAGCTTAGGATTGCATTCTTTCCAATCTACAACATTACGTTTCTCTAAATCTTGTTTTTTGAATTGAATGTTTACCCATACCCAATCGTTTTTATGAAAAACTTTAATATCACCTTCACAGTCAGACAGACGATTAAACATGTTTCCTTTGTACATCACGGGAAACTCCTTGTGAGTTGACTGTAATCGTGGAGGATTCTTTTTAAAGGTTTTTCCTTCTTTTTCAGTAGTTTGTTTCTCTTCCCACCAATTTTGGTAGTTAGAGAGAAAACTGTTTACTTTCCCCACCGCAGAAGCAATAGCTGCACGTCTGAAATAAGAAGGGAATTTATAAAAACGCTGGTTAAACTCTTTATATTTAGGTAGAGGATTTGACTTTGTAGTATGAATAAGCTTCTCCACCATCGTTACCATGTCTTTTGTAGAAAACATACTGATGTCACCAAATTCAGCATCAATAACATTAATAATAAATGACAATGCTTGGTTATAAATTTCGACTGTTTCATCAAAAATACGAGAATGGTTAGTAATCTTATGTTTAAGTGTTTTAGCTTGTTTCATACGTCAAATCCCCCTTTCCATTTGTTTTATCTACTGGTATGATTATACTAAATAACTAATTAGTTGTAAACAGATAAGGAGTCCCAAAATGACTGAATTTAAAAGGAATAGACACGCTTTATATAAACTAACTTATCATTTAGTTGTCGTGACGAAATATGGACATAAATGTATAGATGAAGATATTAAAAACAGACTCAAAGAAATAACTCATGATTTATTTGAAAAATGGAATTGTGAAGTGATAGAAATAAATGGAGAAGAAGAACACATTCACATTTTATTTGATGCGCCTCCTCAAATAAATTTAGCGAATACCATAAATAGTTATAAAACGGTAACTTCACGATATATACGAAAAGAGTTTCCGGATAAATTAAAAAAATTCTATTGGAAACCATATTTTTGGAGTAAAAGTTACATGGTACTAAGCACCGGATGTGCTCCTATAGAAGCAATTAAAGAGTACATTAAAAACCAAGGAACAGAAAAATAAAATAAGCGCCTAACCCCCATTAAATCGAAGATTTTGAAGGGGGTTAAGCGCTTTAATTTCGTTCAAATTTAGATAAACCTCATTTCTTATAAAATTAAAATTGTTACAGATTTAATTATGCAAATAGGTCCCTTCTTTAAAATTGTTTAGGTCCCATTAAATAATAAAAACTACATTTTATTAAATTTCTTTGTAATAACGTTTTTCACCGTTACTTACATTTTAAATTCCTTCTTTTATTTTCTATATTTTGGATATTCTATCATTATTGCTTTAGATGTAAACAAAAAAGACTACAAAATAAATGTAGTCCCCAAAAAATATATTTTTCATTTACATACTTTGTTTAAAATACTGTTGATAATCGTAAAAGAATAATTTTAAGATGCGACTTGTCTCTTTATCTTCAAGTTGAT
>Ga0268252_1000766_pt1 | contig 20020 bp, 26 predicted proteins | sample AgamicMgSfrz_FD_200244 | JGI IMG/M metagenome (GOLD analysis project Ga0268252, IMG submission 200244) | Agave microbial communities from Guanajuato, Mexico - Mg.Sf.rz (v2) (version 3) | ecosystem: Host-associated > Plants > Phyllosphere > Phylloplane/Leaf | place: Guanajuato, Mexico | collected... | reverse complement strand
AGGAGGCCACAAAGCCTAAGGGAGGAGATACCATGGACCACTATAGAGGAATGAAAAAATGGCGCCCTTTCGCCAGTATGCCAGAGCAATACTTAGGATTACAGGAAGTCATAAACAAGCAACTAGAGATCCCTCAACCTCTTTTAACAGAAGAACAAATGGAACAAATTAATTTCACATTGATTGAAGCCTTACATACAAATAAGCAAGTTTATCTTACATACTACAAAAAGGGACAATGTATTACAGAAAAGGGATTCATCCAATTTGTTGATTCCCTGGGGAATTTGTTTGTTTTTATCGATGAAGTATTTGAATTAAAAAACAAAATGAAGTTAAGTGAACTAATTGATGTTCGTTTTACATAAAATAATTTCACCTTCACTTTTTGTGGTAATCTAATAAAAGTCAATTAAAAAAGAGTGATCAACATGGAAGAGAAACAGCAGCAAGAAATAGATCTCACTAATGTATATGATTATGCCGAATATCCAGATAAACATTATCAAGACCTAAATCGAAAAAAGTCGTAGAAAATAAAGGTTGATACATATTGCACATGATTAATATGTATCAACCTTTTAATTTTTGCTCAACAAACGCGCCCGATTCATGAACATGAGTTAAAACAGGGAAATTTTATCTATGACCAACACACCTCGTTGACTTCATAGTCTTCCGAGGAATCTGCTTCTCCAGTTATACACGAAAAACATCCTTGATAGGCGACCGCACTACCAATCGCCCAGATTTCCTGACCGCAGTTATGGCAAGTTGCTCCATTTTTCTTATCTTTAACTGCCTGTTTCAGATTTTCTCTTAACTGATTCGGATTTTCTCCAGGATTATTTTCGCAATGCTTATTTACATACGCTTCTATCGATATGGGTACCATTGATAATTCCCCTTTCTTATGTTCTTTTTTCTTATTCTATCGTAATTCTTTAGTTCGAAAAAGCTTTCGATAAATCGTTTCTTATCAGTCAATGAGAATGAGCGCCTGATTGTTGAATATTATCTATTGACGTTATATGATTGAATAATCTACACACATCTCTTTTATATTAACTTTTCGACCATTTTCGGAAGAGTGTTTTACTGCATCTAAGATAAGTTGGTTTTGATAAGCATGAACAAACGTTGGAAGGTCTTTGTTGAATTTATTTTCTTGAAGAGAAACATAAATATCGTTTAAAAACGGATTGAAAGCCATTATATAGCGTATATCTACATTATCTATACGAGGGTATTTCGATTCATCATAGCTTGAATCCATAATCACTTGAAGAGGGCTATGAATCTTTCCTAACTCTACAATTCGGTCATTGCTAAGGACAATCGATCCTTGGTGACCATAAATAGCTAGTCTAGATCCTGTTCCATGATGGAGAGTGTTTAGCAGACCCATTTGGAATGTAGCACCAGAGACCAATTCACCATGGATCATAAAGGTATCATCAGCATCTCTTTGTTCAAGTTCATTGCTAATTTGAACGTGGGATATGTGCGTTTTAAGGTGTGCATTCACCCATGAAATTGGTTCATCCACTAACCAAGTCATTGTATCAATCATATGGCTGCCTAAAGCCCCTAACATTCCTCCGAAATGTTTTTCCTTTCCCATCCATCCTTGTTTAGTAGAAATCAGACTTTGGTAGCCTGGACTACTAATTTGATAATCAATATGCATGATTTCTCCTATTTCTTTTTGCTCTAATAAACGTTTAACTTTTTGCCTAGCAGGTAAGTAACGCCATTCAAAGTCAATAAATCCTTTCACATTAGATTTTTCTTGCAGAGAACGGATTTCCGATGCTTCTGAAGCATTCATCATAAATGGTTTTTCACAAAGCATATGATAACCAGCTGCCATTACTTCCTTACTTATAGCATAATGAGTAGAAGGAATAGAGGTGACAGTGATCAGATCAATGCTCTGATCATTAAGCATATCTTCCCATTTTGTAAAATTAGTTATATCCTTTGGAACTTCCGAAGCATGAAGCTCTCTCCCACGAATACCACATATTCCTCTTACTTTAAATAAAGGATGAGCTTGAAAAATAGGCAACTGAACATTTAAACCGAATCCTGTTCCAATAATGCCAACATTTAGAGGCTTAGATATATGCATTTGATCCCTTCCCTATAAAAAAATTTATTAAATACTATTTCTTTATAAATTAACTAAATCCCTACAATAGAGGAAGAGGTTTATTTTACACCTCTACCTAGATAGACTTAACATAATGTCTCTTCAAGGAACCAAGCACTTCAACAAACCTTTGTAATAGAAGGGCTTATTGAAGTGTTAAATTTATTGTTTATACATCTTTCTATATATCGTTGATTTATCAACGTTTCGAACTTTTGCGAATTGATACGTAATGTATAAAAAGATGCATTTATATATTCCATAAGTTTTAAATGTTAGTACAACATAATTTCTACTCGATTAGATACTAAAGCTGATTTTTATTAGGTAGCAGCATGTAGCTAAAATATTCTTGAAAAACACCCGTCCCTTTAAGCATATTCTTAACAGTGGTAGAATGCTTTTCTACTGCGTTACTATAAGCCGGATTTCTGGATGGAGTTCGTCCGGAAAGGTAAATAAGTTCTATAAATGGATCTTCTTTGTTCAAATTGAAGGATTTATTAATCAGTGATTCACCGAACTCTTTCGTTTTATCGTAATCTTCTCCAAAGTATTCTGGAAACAACTCAATCATAAAACCAAAAACAGCATTAAAAAATGCATCTTCTTTAAAATAGATTATTCCATAATGATAAAGTTCCTGCAGCAATTCTTCATAGTCATCATAATCACTTTCTTGTACTTTACTCGTGTTTTCTACGCCCCATTCTACAACTAAATACCAACACAAAAAGCTAAGTTTGAGAAAAACCTTTAAGTCCTGGGGATTTTCTTTCCAATTATGATATAACTTATCCCTTGCTGCGTTCCAATCAGATTCTTTTTCCAACTGATCAGTATCTTTCAGTTCCCAGTTTTTCATAGATTACCTCCAATTTTCTTTTAGTCTCCTACTATAGATATTTTTTGGATTTCATGATTACTCAATATTTTTATTAATTCGCCCAATGCTGGATGATAATCTCCAGGGATAAATATTTTTATGTTCTCTAAATCCTTTATAAATTGATCAATTTCGTCTCGATCAAATTCTACGTTAGTCAAATAGTAATCTCTAATTTTTGCACCAGAACCAGCAAGTTTACATACTTACTTTCCCATCTTTCATATGTGTGAATAATTCTTTCCTGGTTGAAATCTGTCTGACCTTATCCCACGTAATATCAAGGATTGTTTTTTCATCCATTTCTAGTTCTGTCAGCAGATAATATTCAATCATTGCTGCTAGGAGCATAGTAAGTTGTACTAATTTTTCTCCTTTGACAGTTTTTTCACGAAGTCTTTCGTCGAAATGAGTGTTGTAATTACGTGTGTTTTTAATATCTATAATTAATGCTTCCTTGCTTTCATAATCCGAAGTAAACAAATGATGGTATCGTCCAGCTTCAGGGTGAGAATAATCATCGTTAGGAGTAAGTAATTCCTCTAATCTATCGTGTAGTGTAGGCTCATTTGCATATGATAAACGTCCCTTAACTAGCTCTTGATATTCTGGAGGAACAGCCTCAAGTATAGTCTTCACTCGAGCTCTATGTTCAGCTCTGGGAAGAATGTTATTTTTCCGAGTTAGTCGATGAAAAGCTTCTAAAGCCTGCACCAGATTGAGAAAATGTCTTTCATAAGACGTTCTATGATATTTCACGCTGGAATAACAATCGATTACAGGTTTTAATTTCTCATTCTTTGCAAACCAATTACCCATGCAAGTGTCAAAAGTATCTTTGATTTTTTCTAAACTTATATAATCAAACGGAAGTTTTAAATCCTCTTTATTTCTATTAAGATTAGTATCAACCGCTTGTCCGTAAATTTTTATAGGGAACTTTATTTCTTGATCATTAGGGTAGTGAGGAACTGCGCGGATTTCCTCAATAAAAGTAGGTACTGTAGTACAAAGTGAACAAAAGTCTCTGAATTGGTTCATTAGGCTATGTGCGTGTACTATATCTGTAGGTTTTTTGAAATTTAATTCTACCTGTACATATGTAGTTATCGTTAGAGAACTTGTAAATTTGTATTTATAATCTGGATAAGTCATATAAGTTATTTTTAAATCGAATTCCTCATTACGGTGCGCAATATCTTCTAACATTTTTGTAGTTATTATATGCTCCGCGTCTTCTTCTTCAAACTTTACATCAACTGCATTTTGAAATGCCCATTTATCTAGGTTAGTTACTCTGAAATAAGCATCTTTTATTAGAATATCTTCGACTTTATCAAAAGCTACGCCTTCTAAAAGATAGTCAGAAGTAATCGTATAAGTAAATTTGTCTTTGTAATCGTGAACCATTGATGTTGATCGGCTGCCGCCAGTACGACATTTGTAAAGGGTAAAAGCTTTGCCATCATATGTTTTACCACTGACCATATCTGGATAGTAAGGGATTGATAAAGCTGTATCGCTATAAAGAGTTAAACTATACGAATTTTCAAGGGGATTGATTTCTATTACCCCGTTTATAGAAGTCTCTTCTCCATTAATAAACCATTCCCCATAATGCAATTGTTTCGTATTTTCCATATGAAATCCTCCTGGTATATAAAAGTGAAATAGCTGCCGCTAAAATAGCCGTTATTTTATACTATAATATTTTATTTGCCAAATAAGCGAGCGAAAAAACCTGCCTTTGCTTTTTCTTCTTCTTTGGCGGCCGCTATTTGCAAGAATTCTTGCTTGGTACCTTGTACAGTTCTCACTGATTCCATCAACTTCTCATCGCGTTCTTCAATGTATTCATTTTGCCTTTTTATATACTTTTCTTGAGCATCTAAACGTTCAATTAACTTTTGGTTAAATTGACCTTGCTTTTCCATATACTCTAATAGTTTGTCCATCTTCTTATCAGAACGCTTATGAGAACGTTCTAAAGAGCGCTCTTCTTCATGGTCATCAGCTACCCCTTACCTACTGCAGTAAGGGTTCTTTTTTATTTTTTGACTGGACAGGCAAGCTTACTGCAATAGCTACATAGTATCTAAAGAATTATTACTCCATTCCCTAATTAGTATCTATTCCGGTATCGTTACCTCGGTTATACAAGCTTTATACGCCTAGTGAAGCCCTTTATAGAATCTGTAAGGGAGCTGAGCCGAAGAGGCGAAGGGGGCGACCGGATGTGTTGAGCTGAAATAACTGAGACATGAAAAGTGAAAAATAAAAAGAATGAAAGTAGGTACCAACATGAGAAAAACAAAATGGTTTGACTTTCGAAACTTCCTTTATAACTCTTCTTCGACTTCCTCAATGAAACCTCGTCCTATTGCTGCTTATTCCTTTGTTCCTTTTAGTCCAGTTGCCATGCTTGACCCTACCATTCTTACTATAGGAGGGGTCGTTTTAGGAATTGCCTTCATTGAACAGATATTGAGTCGATGGGGTGTAATCGATCTTGCCGATCAGTTTGAAAAAGTAATGCGATTTATCTTGCCTGTCACCTTTTATGGAGCCTTATTTTACTTCTTTGCGACATTTATGTTTTAAGGAGGATTCTAGATGTTCGAGAAACTAAAATTGCGTGGGAAGCTTATTAAAGCGTTTCGTACAGCAGAGATTTATCGGATCATAAAGCGTGGAGATCGTACCTCCTATCAATTTCCGAAGATCCATCGGATCGATCATCAGAACACCTACACTCGGTATGCGTTTTCCTTATTGAATGGCATTGATCCTGAACTTTTAACTAAAAAAAGATGGGCATTACGACAGGTATTAGGCAGCAATATCGAGATAAATGGCAGCTTAAAAAACTTTAGTATTACCGTTCATCACAAAAGCCTACCTAAGATGCTCAATTATAATTATGAAGTCATTCATCCTCACATTGAGAAGATGGAGCTGCCTGTCTGTATTGGTCAAGAAATCTATGGAAACTTCATTTCGTGGGACTTTGCGGATCTGGAAACCTTGCTAATATCGGGTGAAATTGGAGCAGGAAAAAGCAGTCTCATGCGTGTGATCCTCACAACATGGATAAAATATGCCTCCCCTGAAGACTTGCGCTTAGTATTGGTGGATCTTAAACGAGCAGATTTGGGGCTATTTCATGGGATTAAGCATGTGGATGCGCTTTGTTTTGAGGCAAAGGACATGAGAAAACCTTTTGCTTTATTACGAGCTGAAATGTATCGAAGAGGCGATTTATTGTTAGAGCATGGGGTCACTCATATCAGCAGGCTTCCTTTTAAGCTTCCTCGTATCGTTGTGGTAATCGATGAAATGTCCATAGTGAAGAGAGAAACGGATCTTGTAGAGATGATCCAACAGTTTGCCAGCCAAGGTCGAGCACTAGGTGTTCATACGATTATTGCGATGCAGCGTCCCGATGCCGATTTGTTGAATTCAGCACTAAAAGCAAACTTACGGGTTCGGATCTCTGGAAGGCAGGCCGATGCGATAAATGCGAAAGTTGCCGGAGTCATCGGTGCAGAAGAAATCGATGCTGCAGCCAGGGGGCGCATGAAAATTAAAATTGATGAGGTGAAAGAGTTTCAAGCCTTTTTCTTAGATGAAGGAGCTTGTAAGGAAATACTTTCACCTTATAAAACGCTCGTGAAAGATCCTGAGCCAGAACTAGAAGTAGTGTCACAGCCCCTCTTTGGGTTGTTAGAGAAGGAGGAGCAGCGATGAGTTTCCGTTTATCTCAACGTGATAAAGACATCATAGCGTTTATTAACCAATTTAGAGCCGTTGATCGAGACTCATTAGTTGAACTATTCTTTAAACAGCTGAAATCGCCCGTAAATGCGTGTAATAGTGTGATGGTACGTTTATATCGATTAGGGGTAATTGAACGTACACAGCAGTATTCTCCGACGGTCTATTTGCCCGTGGATGCAAAGATCAAAAAGAACTCTCAAAAAATATTACATTTCCTTTCTATCTTGGATGTCTATAAACAAATGTGTACGTATAGCACACCTAAACAGGTCATTGTCGAAGATAAGCCCACTGGACGAAAAGGAGGAATTGAACCAGATCTCTTTTGTATCTTTAAAGGATCTCCGTTTTGGATTGAAATTCAACGCAATCAGTATTCCGAACAAAAAATGCAGGCGAAGATCAATCTCTATGAGGAATTTTTCTTTTCAGATGAATGGAAGGCATTACATTGGCAGCCAGAGGACCGATCAGCCATTTTCCCTTCCGTCATTTTGATTACACCCGTTCGTTATACCGTGTCTTCAGACCATATCCGCATTATACAGGTAGTAAGTATTCATGAACTCATGGAGAAATACAAAAGTCCTAATAAGCAGCAGCGTGAAGAAAAAACAAAAGCTAAAACTTCTTTTAATGGAATTAAAATTAACTTAACTTAAAAAATAAGCAACAAAATGAACGTTCTCCAGATGATGATCTTTAAAAATAAGTTAGTTAGTAAGGGCACATTTATTGTGCCTTTTTAAAAATTAAAAAAGTCCTCCACCCGTACATTCTTCTTTAATTTAGCTAATCCTTTATTAATACAAACTACAGTCGAGTGCTTAGGTTTAAATTTAGGGTCATTACATAATCTATAAACTGTTCCCTTACTCATTCCCGATGCGTTTATTAATTTTGATTGATTAATGTCCTTTTGAGATTCAACCCATTGGCCAAATTTAGTTCTTGTTTTTCCTAATTTGTTATATAGCATGTTTCATCACTCCTTACTCATTAGTAAGGATTCTCTCCTGAAACCCCCTTTTTTAAACTACATGCAAAAAAATGGGATATTATCCAAGCTACTAAGCATATACTTAATTAAAATATTAAAATGAGATGTCTTTCCGAATACTGTCGATATTTTTGTCATAATCATATAGCATGAATACAGTTAAGACCGCCTTATACACTAATACATAATGGGCGGTCTTTGTTAATATAATTCCTATATTTTACAAAAAATCATGTACTTAAAATAAGGTTTTACATACTTAGTGACAATCATTTAAAAATGAATTAATTACACTTCGACAACCTTAATTGAGAAGTTCCAAGGAAACATTAAAGGATTCTTCGAATAAAGGGAAAATTATAAATTTCTTATATATAAGACTTATTATCTTTGTTCATAGAAAACATTTCCTATTATAATTAAATGTAAAATATATAAAAGGTTGTGATCTTTTGGAACAAAATAAAATAAAAGATGTGAGATTTTGTATATCAACACAAAAAGAAGTAATAGAAGATAAAAATGTGATTTTTAATACTGTGAAAAATAAATTTTTAACAATTGATAGTAATCTTATTGTCAGTTCGACGATTAGTAATTGGATAAGAGAATTATTCAACGAACATAAACAGGTTATTCAAGATGAAAAGACTATACTCGTTGAAGCAAATCTTCCTAGAGATAAATATCCTATTGATGAAATGGAATTCGAAGGTGAAATTTATCCATTTCTTAAGACGCGTCTTACTGTTAATAAAGATCATTCTGATTATGCATTTATCACTTATATATTTAATGGAGGAAAAGAAAAATTCGATTTAGAATTATTGTTTGAGGAGTGCATAGAGTTTCTTAAGAAGGATGAAGAATTTAAAGCTCACAAAAAATTAAAATGGCCTCAAGGTTTTACAAATAAAGGAGATCAAAGACTTTTTGAAGTATCAAGAAGTTAGGAAAGATATAATTAATGGTGAACGTGATCTTAACGTTTTCTATACGTTTTTTTCTCTCGTTAACGCTATGTGTTTATAATACGTTAATGCCTTCTTTAACCCTTGATACTTCAATACATAGGTTAACTTCATAGCTTTTTGTCTGAGCAGTTAGGGATATAAATTGCGTTAACGTTAACGAGTTAATTTTGTCATAGATAAATAGCATAATACAGTTAAGACCGCCTCATACACTAATACATAATGGGCGGTCTTTGTTGTTGATATTCTATTTAATTTTTATTGATAACTCTCTAAGCGTATTGTTTCAATTCCTGCTAAATTAACGTAATATTAACAGGATCAACACGCTCTTTTTCCTCGTTAACGCTATGTGTTGATAGTGCGTTAACGACTTCTTTAACCCTTGATACTTCAATGTTTTCGGCATCTCCATTGCTATATATCTCAACTCTAAAGGGTCAAAATCACGTTAACGTATTATTTTGTTATAAGTATAAATAAAATTTTATTTACGATTAAAAAGACGGCTCCAAAATCCAGAGGATTGTTCTTCTTGTGCGGCAGCAATTTCTAATCTACGTTTTTCCATGCTCTCATTAAGCTGATTTAATAGTTTCTGGTCTCTTTGTTCTAATAAATTTTCCATTCTTTTGTAGACAGCTTCTGAAACTTGAGCAGAAGTCTCTTCTATTATACTTTGAGTATACTGCTTTAACTCCTGCTCAGTAAACGAGATCTTAACGGGTTCTACACGCTCTTTTTCCTCGTTAACGCTATGTGTTGATGGTGCGTTAACACCTTCTTTAACCCTTGATACTATAATATCCGCAGCATCCTCATAGCTCTGTGTTTGATCTACTAAAGATTTAAATTGCGTTAATATGTCAATGTCCTTTTGATAAAAAATACGTTGTCCATTAGTCCCCTTATCATTACGAGAAAATTCATATCCAGCCTTTTCTAGTTCTATAGCCCATCGACGTAATGTGTTAGGGTTTACCCCTAGTTCTTGCGCTACATGCTTGGCAAAAAAGCCTAAATCTTTATCCACTCGACACGCTCCTCTCTTATGCGTTATTTATTCGTTTTCGAATACGAAATATCCTTTTATTATAACGTTTATTATGCGGTAATAGTACGTTATAATAATATTTTTAGTGCAACTTTAGTTCAACTAAAAATCTTAAGATTTTAAATCTTCTAAACTAGTCATCAAGAAGTTTAACTTGAGTTAAACTTATGTTGAACTTAAGTTAAACTTAAACTCAATCTATAATTTGTTATACATTTGTATATAAAAAAACCTCTGTATAGAATAACATACAGAGGCATTTTAAGATTATTATATATTTTTAGTGTGACCTTGTTTAATTGTAGCCTAAAACCAATTTCCTTTTAGGTATTCGAGTCTGAAAGAGAAGAGACAATGCGTTCATTTGATAGGTATGTCTTTTCCTTTGAGTATAGCTTTAACCCCATAATATCAGGATGAACCTGTACGTTTACGGAATGATAATGTAAACCGTAATCTTTTACACTAGGAAAATCATTGTTGAACTTCTCATTGTACTCAGGTTTGAAATAATTAATTAGAGCTGCTTCCGTTGCATTTAGGATTTGATTATTTAATTCCAGAGGAGGATTCTTTGTTATCTCTTCTAGTTGAATTAGATCTTCGTCCTCACTATCTATTTCCTCTAATAATTGTGATTTGAACTCTAATAATAGAAGAGCTAGGTCTTTTTCTGGATATTCACATAAAAGATCTGCTTCTAACTTCTGTAACATAGGATCAGTCATTAACTCTTCAGCAGGAAGGCGCTCTCCATTTTTTCCAAATGCCTGCCCTATATAAACGATCTCTGTATCTAAGTAATACTTTGAATGCTCACGATAGACTTGAAGAAGACTTAACTCGATAACACCTTTTTCCCACCCTGTAAATACCATTGCTTTACGTGTCTGCTCATAGTCAAATTCAAATTCTCTATGATCGAACCCTGGTATAACATCCGGGAAAACGGAAACATCAAGTGTCTCCTTTGAAGTATGTTTGCCTGTTCCAACAATTACATCAAAACGTATATAATCTTCAAATAGTTGGACAGAATCTTCATCTATACTTAATTTTGGGATTAAGGTGGCCACGTAAATGTTATATCTTCGATCATCTGGCGATAAATGACCCAAATCATAAGGGCAACACATGGTTAGATGATAAGCCCATGTTTGCAGCCCATAATCTGGCATATATTTAGTATTCATAGCTGCCCCCTTAGATCGTACGTTATTTTTGATAGTCATAGACAACCGGAACTTTGTCCATTTTCATGGTTTTAGCTACGATGTAACGACGATAACCATCCTTTAATATCTTTGATCCTTTTTCAATCGTTAACGGCTTGTCAAGATGCCCTGTACGCTTCACAAATTCAATGACTTCTTCTGTTTTCACAGGGTTCGGACGTGTCTTTAAGAAGGCTTCAGGAACGATAATGTCCTCAAAACTTACGACATCCTTTGTCCCTTTCGGCTGAATAGGTTGCTGCTTCTTTTGTGGCGCAGCCTTTTGCTCTTGTACAGGTGTTTTTTTCACTTCTGGCTGTACCGTTTCAGCGTCCTTTTTCTCTTCTTTTGCTATAGGTTGAGAAACAGGATCTTGTTTTTCTTCCTGCTTGGTAGCTACAACCTCTTGTTGAGCCTTAGAAACCTCCCGTTTCGCTTCTTTTTTATCTTTTGAATCATTGGCTTCTTTATCGTTTTTATTCGGGAGAACGGTAATCTGAAAGCAAATGATCCCAATTTCTCCAGGGCACTCATCGATTGGAATATCTAACGTCGGTTCCCCTTGAATTAAGATTTTTTCATGCATAATACTTTTCTTTGTGAGTCCGGTTTTATTAAAGGCTTTCTTGGCGACAAACACGGTATACGAAATAAACGTACTCTTCTTCAGACCTTTAGGCGCAGAAGGTGAACCTTTTTCACGCATATCAAAGGCAACGTAGCGATCGTATTCTCGTAAGGGACCTGTCGCAGATCCTGTTAGTGTCATTTTATGGGGCATTGTGAACTCCTCCTACATAGATTTATATATTAATTATTTAGAACATGTTTCTAAATAATAATACTCTTACTAAACCTCAGCTTCCAAGGGATTTCTTCACTTTTTGATTACGAAACGGTGTCCTGTAATTGGGCATGTTCGTGTAATAGAACTTGTTCCTCTGGTGTTAAGGCTTGTCCTAGATCTTGTTTCAGCTGCGCCATTTCTAACGAACTGTATGTAGTACTGTGCTCTTGGAGTAAATTTTCTTCTTCTGGCGTTAGTTCTTGCCCTAAATCTTGCTTTAATTGAATCATTTCAAGCTGTTGATCCAGAGAAATAGCTGCTTCTTGTGTACACTCTTGTTGCTCCTGTTCAGCTTGTAACCAAGTAGGAACCAATTCCTTACGGATGATATGTTTAGGCGTAAATAACGCTGTTTCAGCTTCAGTATGTATGTCTGACACAGATGTTTGATCTTCTTTATTCCCTTTTAGTAGATTGGTAAATTGATTGTAGGCAATTTGATAAACGAGACGGCACATTTCATCCAGTGATAGGGTAGTACCCTTATGATTCGCCTCATGGACATATTTATCTAAGCCTACAATGGCTGTATAAGCGATTTCATGAACTTGTTCTTTCACAATCTCAATCTCTGTATCTCGTTTTACTGCTTTTGCTGCATTTTGAATACGAGCATAAAAGTCTTTTAGTTGATGACCATATTTACCTGCATACACATTATTTACTTTTTTAGGCACACCTTTGATATAAGCGAATGCCTGTGAAGCAGATATTAAATGATTATTTAAATGATTTTTAGGTAAATCAAGGTTAATAAAGGGGGACGATACTTTTTCGTCCTCAAAGCTTGTTGTATCAACGTTTTCGGCACTTTCTGGACTTGTCACAGGAGTTGTCACAGGAGTTGTCATTTCTTCTTGCTGAAGCGTTTGGATGCCTGTTGTGTCATGGTCAAAAAAGATCTCCTCACAAATTTGATCAAAATTCGTATGGCTTTTAAGGATAAATACATAGCTATCAGGATGAGCACCTGTTGCATCTTCTTTGATATAACGTGCCACGATCATAAACGGTGTTTCCTTTAATGATTTTACAAAACGAGAAACGGTACTTTGGGATACATCAAATTTTTGCATAAGTGTTTTGGATTGGATCGCTTGAATGCCTGTAGCCATAAGGTTATAAATCACGTAATCTAACATTTCCATCCGTTTTTTAGGGAATACTTTATGTAAGGCTACTTGTTGTTGTTTAAAGTAGGTACGAAGGGTTTCTAAAAACGCTTCTTTCTTTTTGCGAAGGGTCGGTTTTTCTTTCCATAACCATGTGAATCGTCCGTTGAAGGTATTTACATCCTGTAAATAGCAGGTAAAAAGCTTTGTCATTTGTTCATCTTCTCCTTTAGGGAACACAAAAAAGACACTGTTTCCCTAATGAAAGGAAAACAATGCCGTGATTTTGATGAACTAAGCCCTTGAAATAGATGTCAATTTCGTATAAAATAAAGCCATAAGTTTTATTTTATACAAAACTAAACTATTAACAAGAGACTTCGACAAGTGTTTTCCCTACCGTAACTAGGGGGAACGGTTTAAGAGTGCTGATACACTACTTAAACAGTTGGAGTCTTTTTTCTATCCGCACGTTTTTGTTAGTTTTATTATAGCGTTAACTAGTCTCATAATTCAATAAAAATTAGCAAAATATATCAAAACAAGTATATTTAGCTACGAGTGATCCTATATTGCTTTAGGAATCACCTTTATCATATAAGAGTTTTTTAGAGTAGGGGAGGGGAAAAAAGTTTCCCCTCCTCAAGTGTTCTAAAGTATGTTATAATTTTATGTTTTGACAATATCGAAAATTTAATGATAAGAATATGATATAAGCAGCTTCTATTTATGAAAATAGAAGCTGCTTTTTTTGTTAATGTATGAGGGGAAAATCGTCCTATTGGAAAATTAGGGATTACAAGTTAATCTTAAGTTAAACTAATTTATTTATATTTACAAATCAGGATAATTATAGATATCGAAGAGAGGAGTAAACTATATGAGAGTGTTGAAAAACAATGTAGTTCCAATTCTTATATCTTTCCTTATAGTTGGTTTAGCTTTTACTGTTTTGTTTATGATGAAAGGCTTTTTATTACAGCTTATAGGAGCAGCATTAATTATTGTGGGAGTAATCTTTTGTATCTTTTGCGGCTTGTATATGTTGGGGTATATATTATTGGGAGTAATAGGAATAGTGGCTCCTTTAATTGGTGTTTTATTAATAATTGGAATATTTATATGGATTTTCTAAGGGGAATATATGAAAAAATGAGTCTTAGGAAGCTTATTTAGTGGTAAAAATAGGAATAAAAAGAACAAAATACATTTATATGTAATTGTTAAACAATTATTTAGGTCTAAGGAATCCGCAAAAAGACTTCTAGAAATGTAAAAAAAAGGCACTATGTTCTATTTGATAATGAATAATTGTTTGATAAAATAAACCAAACGAATGTTCTGTTTGGGCATGAAAAACGGGGAGAAATATATGAATAAAGTTATACTTTTTAATTTTAATGGGACTATTGTAAACACAAAGAATTTGGCAATTGATATTTTTAATGAAATTGCAGAGAAACAGGGCTATAAAAAAATTAGTGAAGAAGAGGTTCCATTTTTAAGTACATTATCAATACGTGATCGATGTAAGACACTTAATGTACCTATATATAAAATGCCCCTTGTTGGAATTGCAATAAAAAGAAGATATCAAACATACATTCCTAATTTAAAACCTGTACTTGGAATAAGTGAAGTTCTTAAAGAATTAAAAAAACAGGATTATAAATTAGGTTTTTTAACAAGTAATAATCAAAATAAAATTGATGAATTTTTGATAAATAATACGATCAACAGCTTTGACTATAGTCACTATTCATTTAACCCTTTCTCTAAATCAAAAGACATTTCATCTTTTCTAAAAAATAATAGATTAAAAAAAGATGAGGTTATTTACGTAGGTGATGAATTAAGAGATATTAAAGCAGCTAAAAAAAATGGCCTTTTTTGTATAGCAGCTTCTTGGGGATATGATTCAATAGAGCTTTTAAGCACAGGTAATGCAGATTTTGTGGCAAAGCAACCAAAAGATATTTTAGACATTTTGTCTGGCACTTAAGAATGTTATTTATATTTGTTTTTAATTTACTATTTGCCATTATTCTGTTCATTACTCAACCTAAAGAAAATGAAGCAAACCGATGGATGATTACTTTTGCAATGTCTGGGGGGATAGGTGCATTATCAGAAGCCATATTGACTGACATTATACCAGGTGTACATAAATTTGGAGTTGAGAGTATATCCCATATATTATTTACAGCACATATCTATTTGCAATTTTTAGGTGAAGTTATTTCTCCCTATGCTATTCTAATGTATTCAATTGTTTATTCACAAATAGTTAAAGGGAAAAGGAAAAAAGCTTTAGCTTATGTGCTTTCTTTACCAATGGTTTTTATGATATTTTTCACTGACTTTCACCCAGATATAGATATTAACTTTCGCATCCTTTTAATTTGGTCTGCTCCATACTTTTTGATTGCTAGTTTTATTATGTTTTGTACATGGCGTGACGAGATAAATGTTTATCAAAGAGAGCAAAAGTTTCGAGTCTTTATTGTGCTCGTCCCTGCATGGTTAGGTGTATTTATATTTAATTACGTTCTTAGGGCTATTGATTCACAGACAGAGTTGTTTCGAATTGTACCTATGTTTTTCTTCGGGGCTTATATATTCTTTATTGGATATATCTTTCTAAATGGTGCCTTTGGAATTAAGGTGAAAGTAGAACAACAGCAAATATTAGATAAGTCCATTCAAATAATGGATGGGGGAACAGCTGTATTAAATCACACTATTAAGAACGAAATAAGTAAAATAAAATTTTTCTTTAATATTGCTCAAAATTCTATTGAAAAAAGAGATCTAGATGAGGCAGAGACGGCAATTGATGCAGTTTTTTCTGCAATTGAAGGGATAGATAACATGGTGGATCGTATTAGAGCAAAGACAGAAGAAATTGTTCTGAAAGAAACAAATGTAGAAATGGTAAACTTAATCACAGATTGTGTACGTGGAGTAGAGAAGATTTTTAGTGCCAAAGGTATCAAAATAAAAACTGAATTCATGGTTAATACAATATTATATGGCGATCCAATTCTTTTAAAAGAAGTAGTAAACAATATCTTAAACAATGCTATGGAAGCAATTGTTGTGGCAGAAGGTTTAATTCATATTCAAATGTTCAAAATGAAAAATGGTGGAATTAGTATTGAAATTACTGACAATGGAGTTGGGATCTCCAAAGAAGAATTAAATCGTATTATGGAACCCTATTTTTCTACAAAGAAAAACATTAAAAATCATGGTTTAGGACTTAGCTTTTGTTATAAAACAATTAGAGCGCATGATGGTGAACTTTCAGTACATAGCGAAGTAGGAAAAGGGACTTCAATGATTATTAAACTTCCTAAATCTAGGATGATTTCTACAAAACTTAGCTCATAACCAAATGGGAGGTAAATCTACATGAAAGATAAAAATATAAAAGTAATTCTAGTAGAAGATGATCCTTTTTGGCAAAAAAATATATCCATGTATATTGAAAAAGAAGCAGATGATATTGAGGTTATAAAGATTGTTGATTCTAAAGAGAAAGTTCTAGAAATTGTAGAAAATGAAAGTCAGATTGATATAGTTCTTATGGATATCAATCTAACAGCAGCTAATCTTGATGGAATTGAGATTATTGAAATATTGAGTAAGCAAAAAATCAAATCAATCGCACTTACTTCAATTAATGAGCAAGATGTTATTGTTGAATCCTTTGAATCAGGAGCAGTTAATTATATAAATAAGAGTAGTATTTATGATATTATCTTGGCTATACGTGAAGCAGTTGAAGGTAGGAATCAAATACACTCGGATGCTGCCGGAGCTCTATTGGGGAAAATGAGAGAAGAAAAGAAATTGCGTAGTCTTACATCTTCTGAAAGGGAGGTATATAACCTTGAAAAGAAAGGTTATAAAAAAAGCGATATTGCTGAACGTCTATATAAAACTATAGATACTATAAAAAAACACTCTCGGTCATGGAGACGGAAACTAAATGCTTAAAAGGGATCTTAGTATTGATACTAAGATCCCTTTTTTGTTGAAATTAAATTCAGAAAATAAACTAACTTTTAAGTATAGCACATTTTTTTATATTTGAGGAGGGGAAAAAAGTTTCCCCTCCTGCAAATGAATAAATTCTTATAACATATATTTAAGGGTTATTTATCTGATATTGAATGAATGAATTTTGTTAAGTATTCTTTCGCTTCAGGAGTTAGATTATTGAAGTCTTTCAAGAACGACATGTGGTTAAGTAAAAGGTTCTCTGCTATTTCAATATCTTCTGGTGTCATAGTACTTAGTATGATATTAATTCTTTCATCATTACGATTGAGGACATTTAAATCTAAATTCTTAGTAATTTCAGAAGGAAGTACATCGTATAAAGTAATTCCTAAAACCTCACAAATCTTTATCATTACTTCAAAAGAAGCAAATCTGTCTCCACGCTCAATCCCACTAATTGTGGTTTGAGATGTATTAGAGAGCTTTCCTAACTCGACGGAAGTTATTTTAAGTTCTTTTCGATAATCTTTTATTTTTGTACCTATATACTTCTTTAATTCATTCATATGATCTACTCTCTTTAAGGGTTTTTTTTAATTTTATCAAAGACTGAAAGTAATGTGAAATCAACAAATGAAATAAATTTAGAAAAAATATCCGAATTTGGGTAAAAAACTATTTACAAAATATCCGAAAATGAATATACTGTAATCAAGGAGGTGCTGGAAATAAAGACCATAAAAGAAAAGAGGTTGGAAAAGAAGTGGAGTCAAACCTATCTAGCTCAATTATCAGGAGTCCCGCAACCCACTATTTCTCAAATCGAAAATGGGACTCGTCAATATCCAACGTTTGAAAATATGAAGAAGATCGCAGAGGCTTTGGATCTTAGGTTAGAAGATATTTTCTTACCAAGTCATAAGGATATGAACTAAGTTTTAGATTACTTAATGGGGGGCGATGAACATGGAAGAACAAAAGCGACTAGCATTCTATGATATATCAGACGCACGAGCGAAAAGTGCCAAAACCTTTGATGGAAAGTTGTATACGTTAAAAGGAGGGGTAGCTGTAGAAAAAGGAACGGGCGATATCAAACGTGTAGCTGATATTTATTATGAAGTACGTTCAGTGATGGATCAGGCTCATACCATCGTCGCCAAGCGAAGAAAGAAAGATGAAGAATTGAAGGAAGTTTTACAAAAGACCTGCTAGTTCTTAGATGCAGCATACAAGCGATTTTGAAACGTGCCGAGAGCACGAGAAGTGGTACCTTGACAATCTTATATTGCGTGCCTCCCCTAAACGGATCACAAGGGGGTTAAGGTATACGATAACAAAAAGGTTCGATGAGTGCGTCCTAAAACTCATCGGTGATCTAGCAACAAAACAGTGACGGTATATCCATGATCTGTGAAGGGTTTCGTCGTGAGGGTCACTCCGAAGAAGCGACAAGACTCCAAACAGTAGATATACGAGGTTCTTCGTACATGCCGAAAACGTTGTGCATTATTGGGCTTAGTGAAAACTATGCATGCCAATATAGGGTTTGCCCTTCCAGCCAGAAACGGGTATATATTTCCTTTCATAGCCTTGAAAAGACAGAGATGATCGCTAAACCTGTGGTAAAATATTACTCTCGGTAGGTTTCAGAATCGCTTGTTATGTCTGAATATTAAGAACAAAGGAGAATGGTTATGAAAAACAAAAAATGGTTACTTTCTGCGGTGGCAGGAATCGTTGTGGCCCTTGGAATAGGCACAGCGTTTGTCTCTTCCCAAAATTCAAGTGAAGTGAAAGGAAATGGTGAACTAGAAGAATTAAGTCCTCTTCAAATGAAGAAATTTATGAAAGAAGATGGTACAGGATTTATTATGTTCTCTTTTAATAAGGAGAACCGTGATTTATACATGAATGATGTCAAACATGCGATGCAACAAGGGAATGTTGAAGGAAAGGAGTTAGATGGTCATCATCCTAAATTTGATGGTTCTAAGAGTCAAAACGACTATGGATTAGATCAACATGCTGACACTTTGGCTGCCTATAAAGATGGTGAATTAAAACAACAAATTGAGTTAGATGAATATGATCCATCGCAGTTAGAAGCAGAACTTTCTCATTTTATTGAAACATCCAAAGAACTGTATTTCGAAGAATAAGAGATTTGCTTTGAAAGGTGGTGGTATCTTGACGATCTCCCAAAAGGAATTAAAGAAATCAAAAGATCTTGTGGAAAAGTTGTTAAAAGTGAATGGAAACAAATACAATGACTGGCTACACCAACAACATCAACAGTTTATTGAAGAAAATCAGGATTTAATTCTTCAAGCATTAAGTGCCTTTACAGGCCAAGAAGAAGAGGAGGAGGAGAAAAGCGAACCGAAAGTAGCTGAACAAGTTTCTGTAAGACCACAAAGTATTCCCGTAACTCAAAATTAACGAAAAAGAGGAGTGAAACACATGTTAGATTTATTGAATAGCGTTGATGTGACGCAGTTAACTTCGCATTTAACCCTTGGGGCGGCTGATGGTATGAATGGCCTCATAGAAAGTGGAAAGTCTATTATCAAATGGATGCAGCGTATTGCGATGGTTGCGGCAGCTCTTGCCTTTTGTGTAGGTGGTTACCATTTAATTTTAGGTGGGGAACGAGGTCGTCATAAATGTATCGCATGGTTTGTTGGAGGCGCAGTTGGGTTAGTGGTTGTCATGGGTGCTTATGCATTAGCTGAAGGTGTAAATACAAATATCCGATTCGGAAGCTAAGAAAGCTATACAGTCGATTGTATAGCTTTTTTCTATGCTCATTTTTAGAAGAAAGGAATGGAGAAACATGCTGTCTGTCATGTTTATAAAAAGTGAGACGAAAGAGTTAAAGCCATTTCAAAAGTTATCAATTCCAGAAGCATGTGAGATAACAGAAACATTAGAAACACAGTATCAACGTACTAGGAAAAAGGCTTATGCTGATTTTTTTATCCTCGATGAGG
>Ga0268252_1000761_pt1 | contig 20184 bp, 43 predicted proteins | sample AgamicMgSfrz_FD_200244 | JGI IMG/M metagenome (GOLD analysis project Ga0268252, IMG submission 200244) | Agave microbial communities from Guanajuato, Mexico - Mg.Sf.rz (v2) (version 3) | ecosystem: Host-associated > Plants > Phyllosphere > Phylloplane/Leaf | place: Guanajuato, Mexico | collected... | reverse complement strand
GTATCCTCTCGTTGTTTCCTAAAAAATTCATTTTTTTAGGAGCAAAGGAAAATAAGGAAAAGGTTTTAGGTTTTGAAGTCTTTTAAGAGTGTTTTAAAGGTTTTTAATAAGGTTTTGAATGTTTGGGTATTGGAAGATGTTTTAAAAGGTTTTAGGATGGTTTGTAGGGTTTTCGTAGTCGGCCATTCGTTAAGAACGGACAATGGAACAAACCGTTTTGAAGGGAAATGGATTTCAACATGCCTTTCGTTGATCTCCATTTTTCTTCTTGGTTTGGTCGCTTGGCTGTTTAGGAGGGAGCGAGATGCGACAATGACAAAAGGACTGTCTTTTAGTCCTTTATGTGCTTGTCAGCAGACCTTTAGGATACCCAAAAGGATAGTTGGCTTTTATATTATTTAAGTTCTAATACTTCTGATTATCCCGACAAGGATAGCGAACATGAAAAATATAACAACTACATTGGTAAAAGAAATACCTACATATTCCAGTGAAATGTTATTGATAGAATTACTTACATCAATCCATTTATCTTTAAAAGGTAGAAGTATTCCACTAAGAATTAAACCTATAACTGCAAGCCTTAACTTAACAATGTCTATATGTCTAAATTCCTTTGTTATTATTAAACAAAAAAATAAAGTCCAACATATTCTTAAAAAGAAAAAAATCGAACCTGCTATTATTAAAGTGTAAATTGTCATTTACATTAATCTCCTTATTTAAACATCACTAATTTAGCGTTAAAAAGTATAAAAAGTTTAGTTTTATAACACTTTATTTCTCTAGTTATACATTAAAGTGATATTTAAATTTTTACTTTATTGATGTTCTAAATTTGTATTATATTTTACTAATTACCTGTTAAGATAGCTTTCTTCTTTTGAATTTACGAAATTCTACTATATTTGCTAAGATGGATAAACCAAGTATCAGTAAAGTAAAACCAATTAACCAAAACAAAAGAATGACATCCTTTCAATCTTAAATTATAAAAAAATAATAATTTCTTCCAGTAGAAATTTATTTAAGTAGAAATTTTTTATCATATACGTGTATTCTATCACCTCTGATAACTACACCTTTGTCTACCATATCAAATTCATATTGATTATCACATTCATCACAAATCAAAAACCCCATGCCATAATCCTCACCATGTCTAGCTTTAACATCAGATAATTTCGTAGGATATTTATACAATGTTCCATCTTTCTTAATTTTGTAGCGTACAAATGGAATTACTCTTTCAATCTCATACTCAAATTCTGCACCACAATCACAAACAGGTTTCTTAGTCATATTTTCACCTCTGTATAAGTTCTACATTAAAATTTTACGCAATCAAGTACATTACCCAAATAAAAGTTGAGCCATAAAGCGTAAACCTTTTAAATAGTAATAAACACCATAAGTAAGTACATCTTTCAGTTCATAATCTGTCATATAAAAAAATGAAATCACTATTAGTAAAAGCATTATTAGAAAGATTTTTTTATTTGAAAATTTGCTAATCATAGAAAGGATCATATGTATTCACTCCACCATTTTTTTTAATTATTAGTTCTTTTAACATTACATTAAACACTCCTTATATTGTAAAGTGGTTATGGTGCATGACATAACCACTTATAAAAAAATTACTTTTTAGAAGTTAGCTGCACAATTCCTTCGTCCCAAAAAAACGGTCTTGGTGGTTCAAGTGTTTTTAAAGCTATAAGTGCAACTTCACAAATTTTTAAAGGAATATCCACCATTTCAAAAAATTCACATTATTTTATATCAAGAGTTATTTTTTCTTTAGTAACATCATTAGTAACAAATGCAGTTACACTACAAGTCATACTTTCAAATTCTATATAGATACCTTTATGACGTAAGGTTTGTATAACCTTCCAAGCATCATCCAGCCTTTCTGTAGGACTAAAATCACTTGGTATTTGAAAATCTTCATCATCAGTATGCAAAGTTATAGAATTTTTATTAGAAAGTTCTGTTGTTTTCCTGCCAAATACTTCTTGTACTATTTCTTGTTCAATATGTCTTTTATATTCTTTTTCATCGAGTTTTTGTATAACTTCAAAAGACAATATTTTCCCTCCCTTAACTAATTCTATATATATATATATTATAGCATATTTATATAAAACTAATCACAACTATAGAGTAAAAAAAGTAACAAATTAAATTTTAATTTTAGTTAGGTATAAAAAAACAAGCTGTCTTTAGCTTGTCTTATTTATATTCATCCTCTTGAAATTTTAAGGTTTTTCTATAATTTCATCTAAATCTATACCTATTGACGAACTTAAATATAATGCTGTACTGTACTGTATTTTTGAATCTCGTTTATTTAAAATATTTTCTGCATGCCTTTTAATTGCTGGAATTTGATTTTGATAGTGATTGTAAAGTTTTAGGATTCCTTTTTTGTTTATTTCACACAATCCTTTTAATTCTTTATTCATTATTTCCAACTCCTTTTAACTTCAAGATACATTGCTCCAACACCTTGTTAAATTCTCTGTATAAGGTTCTATTGAGAAACCTAAGTGTGACAAAAGCCTATTAGTACCTATATCTTTAATTGAGTAACCAGTTTGAACTAATTCTTTAAATTGTCTCTCCGTTACTTCTATAAGGTCTGGGTTATTAATTACAGTGTCTTTTTTGAAACCTGATATAATCATAAAGATATTAGGTTCTAATACACCATCAGCAACTATTTCTAAATCCAAGCAAAAGTTTTCGATTCCTATATTATTTTCAAATTCAGGAATGTAGAATTTTCCTTCTTCGATTAATTTAGTAATTTCTTTCTCTGTATTTGTTGAAGGATGAACTTTAAAGATTTTATACATTATCACTTTCCCCTTCGTATTTAGTTCCTGATCTCTTTAATATTTTTAAATTAATTTTATAAAAGTAACTTTTACCACTAAAGAATGGCGGTCTGTCCTGAAAGAAATTATCTAAATAACGAGAAATTAACTTCTTACTTATTCGTATACCACTTTGGATTTCTTCTTCATTTTTCAAAGCTTGATATTTTTTGTTTTCAATCGCTTTTATTTGTTTTAGTTTATCTATATCATGTGTTTTTTTAAAATCAAACACATAGTCTTGTCTATGAAAAATATCATTCATAATTTCTTCAAAAGTACCTTCACTTATGACTTCATGCTGATATAGTAGGTTCAACTTATTAGCTTGTTCTATTGCACGTTTTAAACCATATAAATGACTAAAATTAATAACTACATATAGTAATAAAATCATCTGAAAAAGGAAAAAAACAAGTCCTATCCCTAATAGGTGAAGCAGCATTGAAGTAAAAAACAAAATCAATAGAAGTGCTAATTTTATATGGATATTTCTATTTAATTTTTTTAAATCATTTAGTGTATGCATTTAATTCATCCTTTGAAAAATCTAGTTCTTTGTCATTTTTTTGATGTTCTTCTTTTATTTTAATTGAATTTTTCATATATCTATCTAATGATTCATCAGATAAAATATCTGCTAACATATCAATAAATCTTTCTCTTTCTGCATCAACACCATTACAAAATAACTCGATCTCTTTTTCAGTTGGAAAAGAATATAAAGATTTACTAATTGCTCCTTCATAATGAACGGTAAACTCTGTTTCTGTTCCAAAAGGGTCTTCTATCTCAATGATTTTTACTTCTTTAGATATTTTTTCTGCTTTCCAATTAGGAGGTTTTGACTGTAAAACTTCTCTAAATACTTTAGTTGTTTTCACCATGTTACACCCCAACATATAATCTTATTAGATTACTATTTTACGTTTGTATATATAATAATTTAACTTTGGTAAATCTTCCTTCATTAAATAGTTATTGAGTATTTTATCTTTTAAATCACACAATTCTTCCAAAATATTTACTTCATCTAAATATATGCCAAATGAGTAAGCAGTTTCAATTTGTAAAGGTAATACACGAATTTGATAATTTAACTTTTTAATAGCCTTTTTTTGCTGTTTTAATGTTAAGTTAGTATTTTTATAACATTTCTTTTTAAAAAAGGTAAGCATAAGTAAACACTCCAAAAATAAATTTATGGTTTAAATATATTCTATCTCCTTGAAAAGTATAAGCTATAGCATAAACTATAGCTTATATTTCTTGTATAGTATTATTAGATTAGTTTACTACTAATGCACGTTTACCCATTGCATCATAGATTTTAATGAATTTGCTTTTCTCAACTTTAACATTTTTTCCACTATTCTTATTTGATTCTCCGTCATTAAAGTAAACATACTTGCTGTCAACACCAGTGACTACAATACAATGTAGTGGTCTTGGTGCTTGTACTGTTTTCCCTTTAGTTGTTTTCCATGTTCTTTTAGTTGGCATTTCATGTGTAGTTGTAAACCATACTAATGTCGGTTTCCCTTTCTTAACATAGTCTTCTACTACACTAAAGTTTTTACCATACAAAGCAACCCCACCTTTTCTATACTTATCAAGTACTTTTTTAAGTGGTGCTGGATTAATAGTGATTCCGTTACCGTATGGATCACCAACAAAACCAACCTCTGGGTCACCCCAAATTTTTATTGTTCCATCACTATATCTTTTTACTGCTGTTTTATCTCTTGGCATTTGATTAGCTATAGTAGTTTTACTTACATTTTGTCCATAATATTTAAGTGCCATTGCTAATGCTGTAGCTTCACACCCTGACGGTAATTCGGGCCTTTGTTTAATCAAAGGAACATTCAATAGTTTAGTAGCTGAAGGTGTAGATGTATTACTGGAAGTAGATGAAGCATTAGATTTTTTAACATAACTTCCACTCACATAACCAGTTTTACCTTTAAAGTCGATTTGATACCAGCCATTAGATTCTTGTTTTTTAACATTTAATTCAGCGTTTTTCTTAACTTTTCCTAAAGTACCGTATTTAGTTCCAGCACCTTTACGAACGTTTAGTTCCGATGCTGTAACAGTATATTTATATTTTGTAGAACTAGTTTTAGTAGATGTGCTTGTTGAAACTTTAGAAGTCGATTTTTTTACATAATCTCCACTCACATAACCAGTTTTACCTTTAAAGTCGATTTGATACCAGCCGTTAGACATTTTCTTCTTTACAGTTAAAGTAGCATTCCTTTTAACACTACCCAATACACCGTATTTAGTTCCAGCACCTTTACGAACATTTAAGGATGAAGCATTTACAGTATATTTAGTTACAGTTTGTGTAGCTGCATAAACAGGAGTCTCTAAAAATGATGGTGTATTACTTACTAAAATAGTTGCTACCATACCCATTGCAATGATTTTCTTTTTAATTGATTTGTTGTTTGCTGTGTTTTCCATAGTTTGATTTCCCCTCTTATTCTTGTAGTTTTTAATATCAAATATGTACTATCTTTTATATCGGCTTCATTGCTGTTTATAGTCTAAATTGAGTGAAACTTATGAAGCTATTTATAAAAAATGAATCTTTAGTACTGGTTACTTTTCTTTATTATATAATTATTATAGCATATTTATATAATTAAAACAACGTTTATCGTGTAAAAAAACCAACAATTTAATATATTTGTTAAGTCGCAAAAAAAACCTAGTATTCACTAGGTTTTGTAGATCAACTGATATAAAGAATCATAATGTATTTAAAGGATAATTTAGTTATTAACTTTAATCGTTCCTATTTACTGTATAAATTTGAGCCTTAGCAATTTCTAGTTTCATGTTTAAATCATGTTTTGTTAATATATTTTCCAGTGCTTCTTTCTGAAACTGGTCTGCTTCATTTTTTGCTTGGTTGTTAATATCATCTACTGCAATTTTTATAGTGTTTATTAGTGTTGCTGCTTGTTCTATATATTCCTCTAATTCTATTTGTTCTTTAAACTTATTTAACTGAGATAGTTGGGATAAAGAATAATGAATACTTGGATAGAAATTAAGTAATAAGGAATCTTCGTGTAATGACTGCAATGGTTCTTCTACTTTATCTCTAATCATTTCATAATATTTTACTTCTGTTTCAAAATCATAGTTAATAAATTCTTGAAGGTAATTATGATTACCAATTTTAACGATTTCTTTGCCTGATAAAATCAATATAATTTTTTTGAAGAAATTAACTTTTATTAAATTCTTCATTGTTAATGTATAACTTAGATAGTCTTCCGATATTACATTTATTTTTACTCCACATTGTTCAGTTACTTTGCTTTTTTCTTCTTTATTATTCTCTCTTTCAAAAAATAACCATTTAAAGTACATTCCAAGTCCTAATATTATCATGATAAAACCCATTAGATACACACTACCTTTCATAAACATCATTAGAGTACTAGATACTGCCTCTGTAAATTCTTCATTTGTCATTTAAAACATTCCTTTCAATCGAATTATATATAAATTATAGTATCGTTGTATAAAATAATCAACAATATATGTATAAAATAATCAACAATATAACCAAAAAAGATTATTGATTTTCTAATTTTGGTAGTTAAATACATTGTATAGATTATATTTACCTATTTTTGTTCATTTTTTTTCGCATAATTATTTCCAGTCAAGATAAAAAATAGTAAAATTTTAAATTAGGGGGTGGTAATAGAGTGAATAATAATAAAGATTTAGATAATGATTGGGTAGAATTAATTAAGTACGCAAAAAAGTTGGGCATAACAATAGAAGAAATTAAACTTTACTTTAAAAAAAGAAAAAACCCATTTAATAAAAATGGGTAGTTAATTATACATATTCATTAGAGTATAAGGTGAATTTTATACTCTAATTATTGTTTATTTGCTTTGTTCTTTATTCTTCTCATACCTTATTCTTTCTTCTGCAATAAACTTTTGTAAGGTACTTTCTCTCCAATATGGAGTATTTCCTATTATTATGTCAGCATTAGCGATTCTATCTGATCCACGATGAAAATAGGTGTTTACCATTGATGCTTTATATTTATGACCAGGTATTGCTGCTTCTACTGCTTCTGCAAAGGTTTTTTGTCCATAGAACTTCTCTTTTAATAGGTTTGTGTCATAGAACGATTGTGATACTCCCCTTGTTTTTGTCATATCCTTTTGTACAAAAAGAATAATTGCTTGTATAGCATCTAACAGGTAATCATCTTCTAAATGCTCGACAATAGAGTTTAAAAGTACTGGGTAGTTTTCTGTTTGAAAATAATGTACTAAATGAAATAAAGTAGCTTCTTTCTCGTTTAATTCAATATTATAATTATCAGGATTATTAAATTTTTCCTTAACTTTTTCATATCTATCTAAAATATATATTATTGATTCTTTCATTAGAGAATTCTCCCTTGTTATTATGTATTAGTCTTATTATTATATTTTAAACGTGTAAAAAAAACAACAGCATGTGTATAAAATACTACTACAAATAATAGAATGTGTGGTATAATTTAACTATAAATTAAGATTTAACGGGAAGGAAGTGCTAAAAAAATGGGTTTTAAGCTAAATTTTAAAAAAATGCTTTTGCAAAGATATATTATCTATCCTTTAATTATAGGTACTATAACTGTACAAATATTATCTGCTATGCAAGGTACTTCCTTAAATGACCTAATTAATCAGCATGGCCTATATGCAATGATTGATAAGATTTTAGGTGTACAGGTATCTTATGACGAAGGTAAATATATTTATGGTTATGTTGTCGGTTTTGCTTATGGTACTATTTCACAACTTATTAAAGTAAGAAGTTTTGGTAAAGGATTAATAGCAATTATTTTATTCCTTATTAAATATTATATGTGTTTCTTCTTTTTAGGAACTTTAGCTTTCTTTTGGTTACCTCTGGAAGTTATAACTATTGTGTTCGGATTTTTCTTATACATTATTTTTAGAAAAAAGAAAAGCAACAATACAAATACATTAACTTATTAAATGGAAGGAATGTTTAGGTATGTTAGGAAGAAAAAGCAGAATTGAAAGAAAACCTAAAAATGACCAATTAAATATTTTTGACGTTGTTGGGTTTTCTAATGATCCAGTGTATACAGAAATTCAAAAATTAAAAAAAGATGAAGAAACTTCTATCGGCGGTTTTCATATTTATAGAAATTCAATTGGCTGGTATGAAATTGAAAATGAAGAAATGCATGAATTGAAAAAAGATTTTGAAGATTGTTATAGATATTTAGATTCTCTAATTAACCCAATACATAAAGGGATATTTTTTTAGTTAATGTGTACAATTAGGGTAGAGTCTAACTGTACGCTCGTAAACTTGCATTTCTGCGTGTACAATTAGGGTTGTTTAATTGAGTTTTTAAAAACTAACCTATTTGGCTAGTAAATTACAAATAATGTAAAGGAGTTTTACATATGTGGGGAGTTGGAATAATGTTTCTAATTATTGGAAGTGTTCCTTTGCTCGTTAATAAATTAAATGGTAATATTCCCCTTTTGGCTGTCAGAGTTTACAAAAATATAAGGTTGGTAGGAATTGGAATTGAAGTTTGCTATTTTGTTAGTTTGCTATTTTTACCAATGTATAAAAATGCCATTTCTGCCATTCCTGTTTTAGTTTTTACTTTGTGGTTCTTATTATATTTAGAGAAGTTATTTCCAGTAGATAAAGATAAACAATTTTTTATAAAGTAAAAGGAGTGTTATTTATATGGAGAATATTTACATTTGTACTGTTGAAAGATATTCTAGGAGATTCTTTGATTTGAAGTTTCATTCCTCTGATTCTATTCGTATTGATGCAGAAGACATAAAAACGGCTACAGCAATTGCCTTTGAGCAAGCTATTACTAATAGCTTTAAGGAAGAACTGGTTTATAAGATTATAGGTATTAAAGAGTTGAATAGTATGAATGTAGAAAAGGAAAGTGACAAAACAATGACTTACTTCTCTACTTTCATAGATAAGTCACCTTTAGTTGGTAATCCTAAACTAATTCCAAGGAGATACAAGACAGAACACTATCATTATATAAAAAAACAGTAACTAATAATAAAGGAGAATATTAAGTGAACTATTCACATGTGGAGTACCTTAACACTGTAATTGAAAAAGAAATTCTATTCCCCTTCCCTATTCTAAATCTAAAAGGAGAAAATAATGAAAAAGAGAAAAAAGAATAAAGTTACGATAGAAATGTTGGTATCCAGTTTGTTTTCAATCTGTTTACTGACTTACTTTTATACAGATTCCATAAATAAAACAATAACTACAGGGATAGTCTTAGTTATTGTTCCCGTCATTTATGCTCTTATATCTCTATGGTTGAAATTAGTTAAGAATAGAAAAAAAGAAAATCAACTAAGAATGTCAGGTATAAATGAGATAGATCATATGGATGGTTTCCAGTTTGAATATTACCTTGCTGCCCTTTTTAAAGCTTTAGGCTATAAAGTAGAAGTTACAAAAGCTACTGGTGATTTTGGAGCAGATTTAATTTTGAAAAATGAGCAAGAAAAGATAGTTGTACAAGCAAAGAGATATTCTTCTAAAATTAGTAACAAAGCAATACAAGAAATTTATACTTCTATGTCACACTATAATGCTACTTCTGCGTGGGTAGTTACAAATAACTTTTTTACCAAACCTGCAATTGAATTAGCAAATTCTACAGGTGTTAAATTAGTTGATAGAAAAGATTTAATTGACTTGATAATTAAGGTTAATCCAAGTGGTGTTCCTTCTGCAAAGGAAGTAAGAGAACAAGTTACACCTAAACAAATGCATTGTCCTAAATGTGATTCTAAAATGGTTCTTAGAGAAGGTTCATATGGTAAGTTTTATGGATGTTCAAAGTACCCTAAATGTAATGGCAAAAGAGATTATAAATAAAAATTGGAAAGTTGGTTTTTAATGATTCAAGTTTATTTTGGAAATATAACGGCTGTTGATTCTGATTTATTGGTTAATGCTTCTAATGGAAAAGGATGGATGGGTGGTATAGTAGGAAGATTTATTGAATTACGTGGGGTTGCTGAATCAATTCATTATATTGATTATACGATTGAAAAGGAAGCAAAAAAGTATTGTAAATTAAATAAGCCTAAAAATGGAGAAACTTTTATTACTGGTTCAGGTAAATTACCTTTTACTAAAGGAATCCTTCATGCTATAACGATGAAGAACAAAGGTATGCGAAGTAATGAAGGTATTGTAAGGGAATGTGCTATTAATATTGCTAAGTTTTGCAAAGAAAATCATATCAATTCTGTTAGTATTCCCCTTCTCGGTACTGGAACAGGAAGAGTGAATATTCAATCTGTATTAGATATTTATTTAGAATACTTTAGGGATCACTCGACTTTGTTCAAGATTGTTTTATTAGAAGATAGTTCCAAGATAGTTTCTAATTGGATTAATGAAAATAAATTAAGTTTTGAAAAGGAGTAATCAAATGTTATTTACTTTTATTGTTGTATTTTTAATAGGGTTTATAGCCGTATATTTACATAGTGATTATTATAAAAATATAGTTGAAAGGAAGAAATCAGATAAAAAGTATATGCCTAATGGTAGTATATTAAGTTTGTTTTCTATGGTATTTTTACTTTTTGCTTCACCAAAAGGTTATAGTGAATTATATATATCCAATGTTCCAGTAGGTAGCATAATAGTAGTTGTTATAGCTGGTAGTTTTTTAATTGCAGTATATACTTTAATTATGGAATATAAAGAGTTTAAGAAGGAAATTTTGAACTAAACATTTAGATATATAGGAAGGAACTAATATGATAATTGGTTATGCTAGGGTTAGTTCTGAAAGTCAAAATTTAGCTAGACAAATAGAAGACCTAAAGAATTACGGTTGTGATAAGATTTTTGAAGAAAAAATAAGTGGAAAAAACTTCAACCGTCCAGTATATCAACAAATGAGAAAAAAACTTAGATTTGGTGATATTCTTGTAGTTCATGATTTGAGTAGGTTTGGTAGAAATAAAGAAGAAATTTTACAGGAATGGCAAAGCCTTATTAATGACGATGTTGATATTGTTGTTTTAAACCTTCCAGTACTGAATACTGCTCAATATAAAGGTATTGAAGGTGGAGATAAATTAGGAAAATTGGTTTCTGATATATTTTTATCTGTTATGTCATGGATGGTTGAAGAAGAAAGAAATCGTATAAAATCAGCACAAAAGCAAGGGATTGAGATTGCTAAAAAGCAAGGTAAGTATAAAGGTAGAGAATTGAAATATAGTAAAAATGCTTCTAATCCTAAGGATCGAATAATATATGATTTGATTGTTAGCATGTTGAAAAGTAAAACTTCAATTATGGATATTCATAAAAAAACTGGTGTAGCTAGAATGACCATTTACCGAATAAAAAAGGAAATTGAAGAAAATAATGAATTGGAGTAATTTTTAAGCCAAGAATATAATTTCTTGGCTTTTTACTTTCTATTCATCTGACAACCCTAGAAGTACTTTGCCTGACTTAATAAATGGATTGCTGCCTAAAATAGATACTATTCTTTTTTCTTTTGTGGCAATTAATGTTCCCCTGTCAGTAATAATATTGATTCTTACTGTATCACCTATTTCATATTTCTTTCTTTCATCAGAAGGAACGAATTTTAATTCTCTTGCATTGACTCCTTTTAAACTTGATTTCTTTACCTCTATGTAATGCATTAATATTTCCTCTCTAGTGAATGTCCTTGTTTTTTAACTCTTGTAGTTTTATAATCTTGTCTATTTTCGTAAAATGTTCTTTAAATGTAACGAGATAATATCCTTGTTCCGTTTTAATAGGAAATTCATTTCTATTATTAAAATTAATAATTATTTTTTCCTTAGGTATATTCAACTCTGCTGATACTAATTCATACATACTTTCTTTTAATCTATCATCTTCTCTTTTGTCTTTAATGTTTCTCAATGTAGCGATGTACCACAAGATACAAATTATTAGCCATGTTCCTATAATGAAATACATAAACGTTGAATCTATCCCTTTAATAGCATTGCTAATTGATACCATTTCATCATCTTTCATTTAAACACTACCTTCAATTTAAATAAATTAGTATAAGTTCAATTTTCATATAATAGAAGATAAAAGCCAAGAAAAATCTTGGCTTTTGCTCTTAAAGGGTGTATGGCTTGTTTCTTTCTGTGTCAGAAATCCATCTAGCAATAGCATTAAGCTGTTCCTGAATTTCTTCTCTGCTTGCTCCATTAGATGCATTTTGCCATGTTCTAGCCATATATCCTCTTAGGTCATAAGGATAGCTAACACTGTCATGCTGTAACACTTGGTATAAATTTGGGCCTGCTTCTATGTCTGCTTGTCCACCATGTAAATTTGAAGAAACGTTCCATCCTTCTTCGTTTCGTGTAAGATGAATCACATCTTCATGCCCCCATCTATTTGTGTGTACTCTGAACTCAAAGGTTTCAGTAGTTGCAACAGGTGGATTGTTTGCTTCATCATCCTCTAAATAATTTAACAAGTCCTCAACAACATGCTGGTGGTTATAAAATGCCCTGTCTGCTGGTGTTAAATCTTCTGCACCATATAGAATGTCCTGTGTAAATACAGGTGGTATAGTTAAAGATGTAGCTAGTTGATAAGCAAGTTCACTCATTTCATTAAATGCTTCATTATAGGATTCTCCGAACCCTCTTGCACTAGAACCCTCTCTAACTAGATTGAAGCTTTCTTGCAATCGCTGTTTAAGTTCTTCCTGTCCTGCTGTTAAAGCTATTCTGTTACCCATAAATTCACCTCATAAAGTTATTTGGATTTGGTAATCCATGATGCCCCAAATATAATTATTTGTGGCATGTAGCATTATCAAAAGTCTTAATCATTCTTCAGTTGTTTTGTACATACATATACCCTATTAAATAGAATGCTTTATTATTTTTTTGCTAATTCAATATTATTTACTTTGGATTTCTTGACCGGAATTACAATTTCTTCTCCTACTTTAATCGAGTTAGCTGCTATATCATTTTGGTCTTGTGTCCATTTAATAAATTTTTCATTTGAAAGCTTACTTTTATCACTATATTCTGTAGCTATACTCCAAAGAGTATCACCGTTTTTAACCTGAACTGTTATATATTCGCTTGGTTCTTCTTGCAAAGTGTTAACTGCTATAACTGCTAATAACATACTGAATACAAACAATAAAACCACATAATTATTATTCTTAATAAAACGTAAGAGCATTTCATTTCCTCCTATATCGTTCTTTATTATATAATTATTATAGCATATATATGTAATGTATTCAACATTAAACGTATAAAAAAACCAACATTATTTTATATCATCGCAAAAAAAGAACGATTTACTATCGCTCTTTATGGTTTTTTCTATTAATTTTTTTGATTAAAATTGATATTAATAGTATTAGTCCGATTAATAAAGAAACATTAATTAATTGCCATAAAACCGTCATTAACAAAACCCTCCTTAAACTAATCGTTTACCTTTTCTAGCCGTTTATGACAACTTCTACAGTATTTATATTTACCTTCTTTATGGCTTAAATGGTCATACATACCAGTATTATCAGATTCACTTCCATCAAAATTAAATCGTGTGACAAAGCTTCCAGTAACATACCCTTTGGTATAATAACCTAATTTTGAACCACAATATTTACAGGAATTGTCCATTTGTTCTTAGTTTCCCTTGTTGCTTATTTCTTTTAATTTTTTGCTTATATTTGAAAATCCATCAGCAATGTCATTTAAAGATTTTTTAACTTCTTTTGAATTTCGATATTCTTCTTCTGTAAGATAATAAATAGCAGAATCTAAATAGTTAAAATCTATTTGCCCATCACTATTGTTTGAATCCATCCAATATTCTACAACTTGTTCTTTTGTTAAATCATGTATAAACGGTGTAGGTGGTAATCCTTCTATACCTGAATCGAGTTTTAACTCACTGGTAATTGTTATGAGATATAATTCCCCTAGCTTTCTTAGTTCTCCTTTAACTCCTATAGGTACAGTCCATTGAATACCATTATTTGTACCTTTCCATATATGCTCTTTCACACAAATTATAGGTATATTAATTTTACCGTTATTCATTTCAATTTTTTTCATTTGTTTTCATACTCCTTATATTCTGTTTAATACCGTAGCACTGTTAATCAAAATTGCTGTGTTTCTAACGATCTTTTAATATAATTCTCTATTTTCATTTTAATTAAGGAATTAGCTTTTTAGAATACCTTGATGAAATATAGTAACCACTATACATCTTACTAGTTCTGCTTTAAATCCTCGATATTCTTCAACAAAAGAAGTGCTATTTCTTCATAATCCAAACTTAACAGCTCTCCATGTTCTGCGGACTCTAAAACACTTGAAGTTTCACTTCTTAATTTATAAATATCTATTCCATTTTCCGTTAACCATTCATCAATCTCCCTAGACAAATGCATTGATTGTTTATAATTTTTGTCTATTTTTATTAATTTTGTAACTATATGTTTCGGGATTTTCATTTATCCAATCCCTCCTTATTAGTTTGCTGATTCTTCTCTTTGAAGTGTCCAACTATAGACACTATAGACCAAAACCCAATAATCCCGACTGTTAGTAATGCACTTTGATTTCCATGTAAAGCCTTTTTTTCGGTGATATCTTCTATAGTTGCTAAGATCAACCCTGCAATCCCACATGAAAAAGCACTCATAAAAAAAGTAAAGAAAAACTTATTTTCTAGTATGTTCATTTCTCTGATTCTCCCATTTCTTCTATTGATTTATGCATATTCATTATCATAACCCCTCCAAATATGAATATGCTTCTTCTAAAGTCTTGAAATATCTGTTTTTACTAGGCTGTTCATGATATGTTTTCTTACTCATTGCTCTAACTCCATAAATCTCATAATGATATAATTTCGCTGCCATAAACTCAATATCTTTGACTACTTTGGTTTTTGCTAAGTTGCTTTTCTCCCAAGTTTGTGCTGATACGGAGCCAGTTTTTACTGACTCTAATTCGTTAGCATTAATAGTGATAATTTGTTTTGTTGATAAATCGTAAACCTCTGCAATTTCCCCTTCAAGTGATAACATGAATCCCAAAGCTTTCTTTTCTTGCACCTGAACAATTTTATTTAACAGCTTTTTCATGATTCTAACCCCTTTTCATAGATTCCAGATTAAAATAATTTCTTTACCAAAGCATCACCATAAGAATTAACCCAATTTCCAAATAGCATTACAACAGTAGCTAAAGTGAACAAGAATGTTATATATTTAAATTCTGAATGTTTATTAGTAAGTATTAAACCAACTCCTATACAGCCTATAATAAGTGCAATTATCATTATAATTACTCCAATTATTGTGAACATAAATAGTCCTCCTTCATTAATCAGTGATCTTCCTTATAAATTCAACGGGAATAATTCGATTGCCAATTTCAATTTGCCAATTATCATAAATTTTTCTAATGCTTGCTTGCTCCCATTTTCTCTTATATCTAAGATACTCTACTTGTTGACCTTCTCTATATCCGTAGTCGGTATTTTTTCTTAATTCTCTCCACCTTTCCACTAACTTGTTTCTTTCTGCTAATTTGTTTTGTGCATATAAAGATTGTATTTGCTGGCTTAATTCCTCCATTTCTTTAATATTTTGTTCATTTGTATTTTCTCCCACGAATAAGCACCCTCTTTTATATTATATAATTATTATAGCATAAATATATAATATAAACAACTGTAAATGTGTAAAAAAACCAACAAAAAAGAGACTTACATAGTAAATCTCTTTTAATATGTAACTATTTTATTGGTCTTTATAATCTTCTAATCTGTGGTCTTTTAATATCCAATCCCCTTCATTTAAGTGTTCCCATTTTGGATTAGTGAAATAGTTATATTTTTCATTCCATTCTAGTTTAACAACTTGGAAATTTTCAGACGGATAGTAATTTCTTTCTATCCATCTGATCTTATCTACTGGTGTTCCTAAACGGCTTATTATTACGTTGTTAAGGAAAAGATTAACTGTTTGGTCTGCTAATCTTTCAATAAAATTTGTAACCCCTATTCCATCTTTTCTTGCACTTATAATAGCAGTTGCCAAGTAACCATTTTTTAAATCATTTTGATTTCCTATATGTAATTCAACATCACAATAATAAACTTTTATATTATCATTTTCGTCTGCAACAGGTTGTGACATACTATAAGGCATCTTTGCTTTAATAATGCCTTTGTGGAATAAAATATCATCTTGCTCCTTTTTTTTAAACATATTTTCGTTCTCCTTTATTAGTAAATTTTTATATATTAAACTGAAAGATTATTTACAGTGTGCTATCCTTTGGGTTTGTCAGTTAATTCCCAACTATCCCCATTAAGTTTAAAATAGCAACTTCCATAATATTCAAGTTCACTTTGTTCCACATATACAGATACAAGTCCTTTTTCGAGTAAGACTACTTGGATTACATCGTCCATTAAATTACTACTATCCAAGTCGGATTCTACTTGCATATCCAAGTTATCCCACTCGTCTATATCCCCTTGTGAAATATCTCCCTTTATTGTTTCCATAAAGCCTAGTGCAACACCTTTTACTGAATCTAAATCTTTCACTCTTTTTCTCATTTAATTTCCTTCCTCCTTTTAAAAATCTTTTATATTTACCATCTTTTGTTAAAGAATTTGTTCCTTAGTTTTCCAAGTAACCTATTTCTAATTCTTTGCAAGATAGTTCCGTTTTTAATAGCGTTTATATCTCCTAGAAATGCTCCTGCTTTGTAAAAGAAAGTTCTTAGCTTACTGATCTTTATTTTGCTAAGGTCTATGTCTTTAAGATTCACTGGTAGTACAATCTTCTTTATAATGCTCCTTTAAGTCTTTAATAGCATTTTCAAACTCAATGGAATTAGGTAAATGTTTCTCCATTAAATCTCTGTAATCATTTCCACAACAAGACTCCCTAGCTGCGTATCTGTCAATTTGAATAATTTCAATTGTCTCTTTAGTAACTTTGTAATCTGTAAATTCATATCCAATCTCAAGTTCCCATTGTTCTTCTTCTTCCATTTCAGTCATCGGAAGAAAATAGTGATATTCATTAGTTACATCTTTAATAGGAAAGAATTTCTCCAGTATTTTAATTAAATGTTTCTCTTCCATATACTTATCTTTTCCTACTAGTTCCTCAAACTTAAAATCTAATGCTCCTAGTGTTTCTATTAGTGTTGAGGTATCTAGTTTAGTTTTAATTAATAGTGACTGTTCTAGGTGGTTTATATTGTACCTATGGGCTATTTTGTAAAGCTTATAATCTTCATCTTTATCAACTTGAATAGCGAAGATAAAATTACAAGGTGTATTTTCAGGAACTACAACTCTATTGTTTTCATCAAATGAATAATTGACTAACGGATAAATAAAGTATGCTTTATTTGCTTCATAATCATTGGAATTTGTAAATTTAGTAGAAGCATCTTCTAAAGAATCTGCCTTAACTACTTTATGGAAAAAGTCTGAAAATGCTTCATATTTAATAACTAAAAATTTTTTCATTTAATTGTACTCCCTACTGAATTAATATTTAGATTTTGCTGTTGTGAATAATATTCCATTAGCAATAATGAATAGAATCATTATTGTCAGATACCCATATAAAAATATAAGTTCAATATGTAGATGTTTTTGAATAAGTATAATCCCAAGTATACTTATCAACCCGAAAAAAACATTATCCATTGCACCTTTTATTCCGTTTTTCATCTGCGATTTATAAGTAATACCTATAGCTAAAATTAGTACGACTAATAAAAGCACTACATTAATAATTACAGAAATTTCATTCATATTAGATAAAACTGACATGCTAACTACCTCCTTCATTCCTTAGTGACAGTCTTGCATTATATATATATTATAGCATCCATATATAATATAATCAACATATTATATATAAAAAAACCAACAAGATAAAATGAAATTACCGTTACAATTAGTAACGGCAGAATGAATATGTTAACTTAAAATTAACTTAGTAAATAAAGAGTATTTTTCCCCTTTTTCATTACGCAATAAGATTTCTTCTTCTATCTCCCATGAGTCGTATCCTTCACTTTTAAGGATAAACAGTTTGTTATATTCTTCTTCTGTTAATTCAATTAGCGTTGTTCGTTTTTCATCATAGGAAAATCCTAAATTGCTTAAAGGGTCAAATACTGTAATGTTTTCATTATTACCCTCGTCTTTTCCTTGCAAAATAAAACCTCTGTCTGTTCTTCCTGTTCCCTTTGAAATATAACCTTTCCAGCCTACATCTAAGTATTTCATTAGTATAAAACCTCCTTGGTATTTTTAACTTGTTTACACTCCGTACATTCATATTCATAGGCATCTACTTGTTCAAAGGTATCATTTCCACATGGACAAGCTTTCTTACTTTCAATAAATTGTTCTATGGAATATTCATCTAATGAACGGCCGAACATGTTTTGTTCTATATTTAGTTCTCCTAGCAAACTATTAAAGCCACTGTCTATTTCACACAATAAAGACATTTCATCTATAACCGATTGTAGTTTATATAGCATATCTTCATGGATTTTCTTCAACTTAATTTCCTCCAAAATGACTAATTTTCTATTTCGTTTCTGACTGGTTATACTCTTTATTAAAAATTTCTTCTGCTTTTTTTAAAGCTATTGGGTCATTATTTAGTTTTGCTATCCAATAATCATTAGCAAGTTCTACAAGCCTTAATTCCTTTAATAAATCCATTTTTTTACCCCTTCTACTGTTATCATTTAAATGAGTATTCATAACAAAAATCTATATAGTGGATATGGTCATACTCTAATTCTTTTGTTCTATGTTTAGTTTCTATTGTTTTAATAAACTCTTTTACAGAATCCGTTTTTTTCAATTCATTTAAGTTAGTGTCACCAGTGACTAAATCAATACCCTTTTGCTTTAAAAAGCTATTTCCATCCATGTACATAAAATAAGCAATTAACATTAAGTCCATATGATCTTTCTCCTTTTTATTTAGAAAGGCATACACCTTTCTATATTTTTATCTTTTATTCTTTTGAGTGAAATTTTTTTTACATATCTTTTATTGTTTCAGCAAGTGCTAAAATGGTGTTTTTATCTAAAAGTATTCCATTCCTAATCCCATCAAATTCTTGTCTAATCTGATAAACTCCTGATTTTTCTTGTACCGTTGTATTTTTATCAATTTTTATTATTATTGCTCCTGTTCCAGTGTCTATTTTTTTATATTTTTTCATTTTTTTCTCCTATTGGTTTCATTATTTTTTTGGCATTTTTGGGATGAAGAAGGGTTTATACCCCTCTTAATTCCCAAAAACATTTTCCAGCATATTTAATATGGAAAGTGTTGTTTCCTACATCAGTTAGTACAGCATGTCCAGAAAGAATATCTTCTTTTGTTTGCTTGATTTCCGATTCTTGAAGTGTAATTTTTTCTCCTTGGTAATTATTTTTATATGTATGAACTGTTACAGAAACAATATTTTTAAGGATAGTTTCAATTTTTTTAGTTGAATTTTTTCTAATGATTTTCTTCATTTTCAATACTTCCTTTCTCTTCTTTATATAAATATTATAGCATGTTTATATAAAATAAACAACAGTTTAAAGGTAAAAAAACCAACAAAATATAATAAATATATCATTGCTGCTCAATAATTAAAATTGCTATATATAGGTTTCTCAGTACACCAAAACAAACATAACGTTGACTCTTTATCTGTTAGGCAAGTGCAAAGGTAAAAAAATTTTAGTCATGAATATGACGATGCTTTAGCAAAAATTATTTTATCTTTGGCGAAGCGAACACATTGCCAAAAAACCTCCAAATATCAATAATCTACCAAGTATCCTCTCGTTGTTTCCTAAAAAATTCATTTTTTTAGGAGCAAAGGAAAATAAGGAAAAGGTTTTAGCTTTTAAAGTCTTTTAAGAGTGTTTTAAAGGTTTTTAATAAGGTTTTGAAGGTTTGGGTATTGGAAGATGTTTTAAAAGGTTTTAGGATGGTTTGTAGGGTTTTCGTAGTCGGCCATTCGTTAAGAACGGACAATGGAACAAACCGTTTTGAAGGGAATGAAGTTCAACATGCTTTTCGTTGATCTTCATTCCCTTCTTGGTTTGGTCGCTTGCCGTTTAGGATGGAGCGAGATGCGACAATGAC
>Ga0268252_1000757_pt1 | contig 20226 bp, 18 predicted proteins | sample AgamicMgSfrz_FD_200244 | JGI IMG/M metagenome (GOLD analysis project Ga0268252, IMG submission 200244) | Agave microbial communities from Guanajuato, Mexico - Mg.Sf.rz (v2) (version 3) | ecosystem: Host-associated > Plants > Phyllosphere > Phylloplane/Leaf | place: Guanajuato, Mexico | collected... | reverse complement strand
AAGTGCTTACAAAAAAATATATATAAATAGGAAGAAACGGGGAGTGAGTGACGATGAAAAAAATAAAAAAAGCTATTATTCCAGCTGCTGGACTGGGCACACGGTTTTTACCCGCAACGAAAGCAATGCCAAAAGAAATGCTTCCAATCGTTGATAAACCAACTATTCAATATATCGTCGAAGAAGCGGTTCAATCAGGTATTGAAGATATCATCATCGTAACTGGAAAAGGAAAACGCGCGATTGAAGATCATTTTGATTATGCTCCAGAACTTGAAAATAATTTAGTCGAAAAAGAAAAATTCGATATTTTAGAAAAAGTGCGTCAATCTTCAAACGTTGATATTCACTACATCCGTCAAAAAGAACCAAAAGGATTAGGACACGCTGTATGGTGTGCGCGTAACTTTATCGGTGATGAGCCATTTGCGGTGTTGTTAGGCGATGATATTGTCCAAGCAGAAACACCTTGTCTTCGTCAATTGATGAATGAATATGAACAAACTCTTTCTTCGGTAATAGGCGTGCAAACGGTTCCTGACAATCAAACGCATCGCTACGGTATCGTAGATCCAATTTCAAACGACGGCCGTCGTCACCAAGTGAATACATTCGTAGAAAAACCAGCGGCAGGTACAGCTCCTTCAAATCTAGCAATTATGGGGCGCTACGTCTTCACTCCTGAAATTTTTAAATTTTTAGAAGAACAAGAAGTCGGAGCAGGCGGTGAAATTCAATTAACAGATGCTATTCAAAAGCTAAATGAAATTCAGCGTGTATTTGCGTATGACTTTGAAGGCAAGCGCTATGATGTAGGAGAGAAGCTAGGATTCATTCAAACCACAATCGAATTTGCTCTGCAACATGCTGATTTACGTGATAATTTATTAACAATTATGGAAGATTTATTGAAAAAAGAAACAAAAAAACCGGTAGAAATAGAGTAGAATAGAAGGAGTGAATTGCGTTGCCATCAATTGCTGAACCTAAAACGGAAACTTCTATTCAACAAACACAAGTTGTACAAAAGAAAGTTCAGCCTAATAATCAAGCCGGGTACCTTTTGGCTAAGAGATGTATAGATATAGCAGGAGCAATCGTCGGATTACTTGTTTTGTTTGTTGTTTTTCTTATTGTCGGTCTTTTGATAAAGCTCGAAGACCCGAAAGGTTCAATTTTCTTCTCTCAAAAAAGAGTGGGGAAAAATGGTGAAGAATTTAATATGTATAAATTTCGTTCCATGGTTTCGGATGCCGAAGCAAAGTTAGCTGAATTACTTGAACAAAATGAAGCTACGGGCGCGATGTTTAAAATGAAAAATGATCCGCGCGTCACAAAAATAGGACGATTTATCCGAAAAACAAGTATTGACGAACTTCCTCAGTTAATCAACGTCTTGAAAGGCGATATGAGCCTAGTAGGTCCAAGACCGCCGCTTGTAAGAGAAGTAAACGAATATACAGAATATGAAATGCAAAGACTGCTTGTCACTCCTGGATGTACAGGACTATGGCAAGTAAGCGGAAGAAGCAACGTAGGATTCGAAGAAATGGTCGAATTAGATTTAACATACATAACAACACGCTCCCTAACGGCCGATATTAAAATTATATGCCGAACCATTTTTATGCTGTTTGGCTCGAAAAATGCTTATTAACCCAAAGAAAGCTGGTGTTTTAAAATGAACAAAAATTCAAAAATTTATGTAGCTGGTCACAGAGGGCTTGTCGGTTCAGCTATCGTACGAAAACTGCAAGAAAAAGGCTATAGCAATCTAGTGTATCGCACAAGCGCTGAGCTAGATTTAAGAGATAAACCCCAAGTAGACGCATTCTTTGCTGAAGAAAAGCCAGAATTTGTTTTCTTAGCAGCTGCTAAAGTAGGCGGTATTGTGGCAAATAATGAATACCCAGCGGAATTTATTCACGATAACTTATTAATTCAATCAAATATTATTGATGCAGCATATCGAAATAATGTAGAAAAACTATTATTCCTAGGAAGTACATGTATTTATCCAAAATTAGCGCCTCAGCCATTAAAGGAAGAATATTTACTAACAGGTGCGCTTGAACCAACAAACGAACCGTATGCCATTGCTAAAATTGCCGGTATTAAAATGTGTGAATCTTATAATCGTCAATATGGTACAAAATACATCTCAGCAATGCCTACTAACCTTTACGGTCCAAACGATAACTTTGACCTTCATACATCACACGTTCTTCCTGCACTGCTTCGTAAGTTCCATGAAGCGAAAGAAAGCAATGCGCCGTTTGTTGAAATGTGGGGAACAGGCACACCAAAACGTGAATTCCTTTATTCAGATGACTTAGCAGATGCGTGCTTGTTCTTAATGAATACATACGAAGGCAATGAAATTGTTAATATCGGTGTGGGAGAAGACATTACGATTAAAGAACTTGGCGAAAAAGTAAAAGCAGTTGTTGGTTACGAAGGAGATATTCAATTTGATACGTCAAAACCAGACGGAACGCCTCGTAAACTAGTAGACGTAACAAAACTGAACGGTCTTGGATGGAAAGCAGAAACAGCTTTAGAAGACGGTCTTCAAAAAGCATATCAATGGTTTTTAGATAACGAACTAGCTGAAGCAAAATAAATAAACAATTTCAATTAAACTAAATAATAAAAATAACAGTTGATATATATGGAGGATACGATGAAAACAGCATTAATTACAGGTGTAACAGGACAAGACGGATCATACTTAGCAGAATTTTTACTAGAAAAAGGTTACGAAGTGCACGGATTAATTCGCCGCAGCTCTTCTTATAACCAAGAGCGCCTAGAAGATCTTTTAACAGAAGAAGCAGCAAGCGCATTATTAAATAACTCAAACTTCCATCTTCACTATGGTGACGTAACAGATGCATTAAACGTAACGCGAATCATTGGTGACATTCAGCCAGATGAAATTTACAACTTAGCTGCACAATCACATGTACGCGTGTCTTTTGATATGCCTGGATATACATTAGATGTTGATGCAAAAGGTACGTTAAATATTCTTGAAGCTGTACGTATTTTAGGGTTAACAGATAAAACACGCGTGTACCAAGCTTCTACATCTGAATTATACGGAAAAGTTCAAGAAGTACCGCAAAAAGAAACGACGCCTTTCTACCCACGTTCTCCATACGGTGTAGCGAAAATTTACGGCTTCTGGATTACAAAGAACTACCGTGAATCTTATAATATGTTTGCAGTAAATGGAATCTTATTCAACCATGAATCAGAGCGCCGCGGTGAAACGTTTGTAACGCGTAAAATCACGCTTGCTGCTTCACGTATCGCACAAGGCAAACAACAAAAGTTAACGTTAGGAAACTTAGATTCACTTCGTGACTGGGGTTATGCAAAAGACTATGTCGAATGCATGTGGTTAATTCTTCAACACGATAAGCCAGAAGATTTTGTTATTGCGACTGGTGAAATGCACTCAGTACGTGAATTTGTACAGCTTGCATTCAAACATACAGGCATTGAAATTGAGTGGAGCGGTGAAGGTCTAGAAGAAAAAGGAACAAACAAAGCAACTGGTGAAGTAATCGTCGAAATCGATCCTAAGTTCTTCCGTCCTGCAGAAGTGGATCAATTGTTAGGTGATCCAACTAAAGCGAAGACGCTATTAAACTGGAATCCAACAAAGACTTCATTCGAGGAACTAGTTCGTATTATGGTGGAAGCTGATATGAAAAAGGTTGAGTGTGAAGAGAAAATTAAGGTAATGTTTGATTAAGTATATCTAAAAGGAAGAAAAATATTTTGGACAAATCTAGTCTTGACACAACAACGCAAAGTAAAGTATTCGTAAAAAGTTTAAATGGTTTAAAATGGAATTATATAGGTACTTTTATCAAGATGTTTACCCAATACGTTGTAGTTATTTTGCTCATGAGACTCGTAGGGCCGCAAGCATATGGCACAATGGCAATTGCATTATCGATAATAGCACTTGGAAACTTGTTGAATGATTCTGGATTAGGAGCATTTATTGTTCAAAATCCTCAATTAACAAAAGATGACATAAAAAGTTGTTTCACCATACAAATCTTTATGAGTCTAATAGTTGCACTTTCAGTTTTTCTTGGTAGCAATTTAGTATCAAACTACTTTAATAATAACGAACTGGCATTAGTATTGAAGCTGTTATCAATTAGCTTCATATTGCAAGCATATGGTGTAATATCTTTCAATTTATTAAAAAAGGAATTTAAGTTTAAAAATATACAAATTGCTAATATAAGTTCTTATATAATTTCTTATGCAGTTATAGGTTTAATTTTAGCTTTCAACAATTGGGGGGTATTAAGCCTAGTTTATGCTCAGATTTCTCAAGCCTTTTTAAATTCATTAATGCTATATTTTTTTACTAAGCATTCTTTAAAATTAAAATTTGTATTTACAAAAAAATATTTAAAATATTATAGGTTTGGGTTAAAAGCATTGGCTACAAACATTACCAATTGGTTAATTGATAGCTTAGGTACCTTTTCGATGGGGAAAGTTTATGGAGCGATAAATTTAGGATTTTATAATCGTACTTTTACATTATTAATGTATCCAATTACATTTGTGGTTAACATGATTCAGACTATAATGTTTCCGCTCTATTCAAAGTTTCAAGATGATGAAAAATTGACTAAACAAACATTTTTATCTACCGTTTTTATAGTAGCATTGTTTATGATACCAATCTCTTTAGTGCTCATTATCTTCCGATATGAAATTTTCAGAATGCTTTTTGGGGAGTATGGGGCAAAGTGTGCAAGTATAGCTCTTCCAGTTATTATAAGCTTACCTTTCATTTCGCTGACTAATATCTGTGGACCTTTATTTTGGGGAAGAGGGAATATAGAAAGAGAGCTAAAAGCTCAAATTAAAACAGTTATAATTTATGTTATTTTAATCTTTATCTTTATGAACTTTGAGTTTAATAAATTTATTTGGATTACTTTAGTTGTTTATATTTCTAGGTTTTTTATTATAGTAAAGTCAGTATTGAAATATTTAACATTGCCAACAACGCAATATTTAAAAGCTTTCTTTCCTGCAATAAGAGTAGGGTTAATAGTGTTAATAATCTCTATTTTTGTGAAATGGTTAAACTTAGAAGATATATTTTCCCTAATAAGTTTAGGAAGTATGTTAGCTATTATATTAGGATTATGTTTTATAAAAAAACGTAATATTTACTATCCTCCTAACATTGAACGAAGCTTTTTTGAATTGCTATTAAGAAGAGGTGGATGATTATAAAAATAGGTATTGTATCACCAATTGATATCATGGCCGTTAATAAAATAAGGCCTTTGAAATTAATAAAAGGAAAGGTTGTTCCTCAGGGTTTAGGGGCAACCTTTTTAACTTGTGTAATTGATGAATTAATATTACGCGGTCATCAAGTCATTATTTTTACGTTGGATAAAGAAGTTAAAGAAGAAACTGTATTACTAGGGGAAAATATTAAAATATATGTTAATCATTATAGGGAAAGAAAGAGAGCACTTAATTTTTTTAAAACGGAAATTAATCTTTTAAAAAAAATGATTCGAAAAGAAAAGGTAGATGTATTACATGCACATTGGACGTATGAATTTTCAATTGCAGCACTATCTGCTGATAGAAGAACTTTAGTGACTGCCCATGATTCTCCATTTAAAGTTTTAAAGTATATGCCAAGTACATATAGGTTTGTACGTTTGCTTATGGCGTATTATGCATTACATAAAACTCAAAGGTTAACTGTAGTTTCCAATGATACAGCTAACCATTTACAAAAATTCAAGTTTTATAACGATAAAAAAATTGAAGTAATACCAAATCCAATTTTAATTAGGCCTGAACTTTTGCCAGCTACGCAAAAAGACGGAGGTGAAAATGTAATTTTCGCTTCTGTAATGAATGGCACAGGAAAATTGAAGAATCCTGTTGTTTTGTTAAAAGCTTTTCAAAAGTTAAGGCTGAAATTTAAAAATGTCAAACTCATTATGATTGGAGAAGGTTATGAAAATTTGGGAATTATGCATAAATGGTCAAAGGAAAATAATTGTGATATAGGAGTGCAATTTAAAGGCCAGTTAATACAGGAAGAGTTAATTCAATATCTACAGGAGAGAGTAGATGTACTCGTACACCCATCAAAAGAAGAGTCTTTCTCTTTAATTATAGCCGAAGCAATGTCATTAGGTATTCCAATCATTGGCGGTAAAAATAGTGGAGCGGTTCCTTATACAATGGGAGACGGTGTAGCTGGAATTTTAGTAGACATAAAAAGTGTTAATGAAATTTCGGAAGCTATGGAGAAATTACTAAATTCCTCCTTGAGGATCAAGATAGGAATTGAAGGGCATAAGTTTGCTAGACAAAATTACAGTTTGGAAACCGTTGCTAATAGTTATGAACAATTATACAAAGAAATTTATAGTGTGAATAGGGGTTGATCTTATTAAAGTTCTACATGTATTAGGAGAGTTAAATCCGTCAGGAGCAGAAGTCATGCTAAGGGAAGCTACACCTTTATGGAAAGATAAGGGTATTGCAAGTAGCATTTTGTCTACTGGAAATAGCATTGGAATTTATGCTGAAGAGTTACAAAGTGCGGGATATAAGGTTACCCACATTCCATTCTATAAGAATTTTAAACATTTTTGGGAATTTTATAAGTTTGTTAAGAGTAATAGATTTGACGTTGTTCATATTCATACTGAACGAGCCAATATCTTTTATAGTATTCTTGCTAAATTAGCAAAAACTAAAAGAATCATCCGAACTATTCATAGTATGTTTAAATTTAAAGGTTTATTGAAAATCAGAAAAATAATTGAAAGATTTGTGGTTAGACTTCTGGGAGTACAACAGGTTAGTATCGGAAATGTTGTGGAACAAAATGAGAGCGAACAGTACCACAATCAAACTCAAGTCGTCTTTAATTGGATAGATACTAGTAAGTTCAAATTTATCGATAAAGATGAAAAGCTACTTCATAAAAATAATTTGGGTATCCCCTATCAAAAATTTGTTGTATTAAGTATTGGTAATTGCTCCGAGGTGAAAAATCATACTGAAATATTTAAAACTATTAAGGAACTAGTAAATGAAGGAATATATAAAGATATCTTATATCTACACATCGGAAAAGAAGATATCTGTCAGACTGAAAGAAAGCTTGCTATAGAACTAGGAATTCAAGAATACGTTAAATTTATAGGCTTTGCTGAAGATGTACGCCCTTTTTTATATGCAAGCGATTTATTTATCATGCCTTCTCTATATGAAGGGTTTGGAATAGCTGGATTGGAAGCTTTAAGCACTGGGTTACCGTGCATCTTTTCAGATAACAGTGGATTACTTGAATTCAAACCTTATATGCAAGAGGTGTTTTATGTACAGCCTACTTACATAGAAATAAAAAAATGTGTTGAAAAATTTATTGTAGGAAATCTAGAAAGCAATTACGAACGTAGAAAAAAGAATGTTGCCGTGGCTAAGCAAAAATATGATGTTCACATTGGGGCAAAAAAATATATCAATTTATATGAGGGAACTTAAAAACCTAAGTTTAATAATTGGGAAATTTGGGTTTTTGAGTAAAATTAGAATACTCAATTAGATAGTGGAGAGATCAAATGAGTCTTTTTAACAGAAGTAATAAAATTGCAGTTTTTGTGATTTTCTTTTTATACTTTTTATTTAGTATCCATGCAACAAATGTTCCTTTGACATCTTTGTTTTTTAAAATTCAATATGTAATGAATATACTTTTTATATTAATTGGGATTATAGTTTTATTCAAAACAAAAACAAAAATAAATCTAGTCTTATTTCTTGTTGTTTTTTATTTGATTTTCAGCTCTTTTTTATTTAATCAATATAATACAAACTTCCAATTATTCAATATTATTATAGATTTATTTTCCTATACTATTATAGGGATAATCTTAGGACAAACAGTTAATTTTGAAAGAATTGTAAATGTGTTATTTTATTATTTTCTGCTATTGGCAGTTTTGTGTATTTTGAACGCCATATTTTTTCCCCAAATGGGCAAAGAGCTCAGTGGGGAATGGAGAGGTGTTTTATACCAAAAAAATGCTTTAGCTAACGTTATGGTATTTGGTTTAATAATTAATTATATTTATTTATTAACAAAGTCCACAATTAAAAGGAGTTATAGGCTGTGTTTAGGTTATACCTCTTTGTTTACAATATTTTTTCTTATAGTTATGACAGAATCAGCAACAGGATTGATGGTAGGGATTAGCTTATCGCTAGCTTTTTTTATATTCGTTTTATTTTACAAGATAAAAAATATGAATTTAAAGCTTGTTCTCATATCTCTTACTTCTATTTTAATAATATTTTTGATATTAACACTGCTAGAAAATGAAGGACGGGTATTTGAGTTTCTTGGTAAGGATAGTAATCTCACAGGAAGAAATGTAATATTTGAATATGTTAAGTCAATAATTAAGGATCATTTATTCTTAGGTATCGGGTATAGCGGAATACCTAATTCTTATCTATTAAATTCCAATGAGACTTATCAAGCAATAGGCTTTCATGTCTATTATGCTCATAATGGTTTTTTAGAAATACTTTTCCAAATAGGAATTGTTGGGATTCTAATGTATCTATATTTTTACTTCACGATATCAAAAATATTGCTTTTTGAGATAGATAACATTGTAAAAGTATTTGTTTTATTGTTTTTTGTTTACAATATCTTATACAATCTTTCGGAGGTAACATTTTTGACGGGGGAAGGTAACAACTTCCAATGGTTCGTGATGTGTTTACTTATAACTTATTACTCAAGGTTTAAAAGTATAAAATAATGATAAAAGCCAATATGTTATTTCTTAATCTTTTTTGCTCCTAATTATGGACATGAATTCTATAATGTATAAAATACTATTTCGAGTTTTTCACATAATAACAAAGGATGAATTTTATGAATGATATTGCTATTTTAATGTGCTGTTATAATAGAAAAGATAAAACAATAAGAGCTATAAAAGAAATTTACAATCAAGTACTAGATAAAAGATTTAACATCGATATTTATTTATTAGATGATGGAAGTGTAGATGGCACTGAAGAAGCAGTAACCAAGGAATTCCCTGAGGTGAATATTGTAAAAGGAGATGGGAGTTATTTTTGGAATGGAGGAATGAGAGCGGCTTACTATAAGGCTAAACAGAAAAGGTACAGTTTTTATGTGTGGATGAATGACGATACTTTTATCTATAAAGAATCTATTGCTAAGCTTTTAGATGCTTATTTAATTATGGGTAAAAAAAGCAATCAGGCCCCTACAATAGTTGTGGGAACGACAGTAAATAGTAAAGGTGATATCACTTATGGTGGGGTACAAAAACACAGTAGGTTAAGACCTATAAAATACAACATTGTTATTCCGCACCACAGTAATATAAAATCGTGTGATACATTTAATGGGAATATAGTATTGATTGATGCACGTGCATATAATTTAGTAGAAAATTTAGATCCAAATTTTGTGCATGGTATGGGAGATTTTGATTTTGGCTTACGTGCTAAAAAAGCTGGGGCAAAGTTATTTGTATCCCCAGGAATTTTAGGTGTTTGTGAGAAAAATCCTGTTCAAGGGACTTATAATGATACTAACTTATCCCTAAAAGAAGGATTAAGAATCCTCTATTCTATTAAAGGATTACCAGTCAAGCAATGGTATTTATTTACTAAAAGACATGCAGGTCTAATTTGGTTTTTTTATTTTGCTAAACCGTATGTGGAATATATCCCTAAATTCGTATTTAAAAAATATTTAAAGTTAAATCGTTAGAAAAAAAGACGATAAACATTTATCACCTTTTGTTCGATGCAGCATATTAGGATAGTATACGTGTTTATATGATAAGCTTTTTAAGTCGATAGTTTAGATATTGATGGCATCTAAATTATTTTAAATATTATAACTGATGAAACATGTCGGAATAACTGGTTCATTTAATATAGGAGAACTGTATATGAGTATTTATACAAAGATTATTTTGTTTATTTTATCCCTTCCCAAAACAATTTATTTTAATTTAAAATATTTTAAATTAAAAGATGCAATAAGATTACCTGTACTTATTTCACATCGTGTTGTATTAGATAAGCTTAAAGGGGAATTTATTATAGAACATCCCATAAGCTTTGGTCTAATCAAAATTGGCTTTGGAGGAGTTAGAATTTTTGATCGAAAGTATTCACGAAGTGTGTGGTGTTTAAATGGAAGGGTTATATTTAAAGGTAGAGCAAGCCTAGGTTATGGAACAAAATTATCAGTATTTGGTGGAGAAGTGACTTTTGGAAGGAATTTTGCTATAAGTGCACAAACTCAGCTTATTTGTAATAAATGTATTTCTTTTGGAGATGATGTTCTAATTGGTTGGGATTGCCTAATAATGGATACGGATGCGCATCATATTATGAATACCGATGGAAAAGTCATTAATGAACCTGAAAAAATTATTATTGGGAACCGAGTCTGGATTGGAGCCAGATGCACAATAATAAAAGGAACTACAGTTGGCAATGATGTTGTTGTAGCAACAAATAGTTGTATGTATGGTAAAAATGAAGTTTCAAATTGTATAGTTGGAGGTAATCCTGTAAGGGTTTTAAAAGAAAATATAACTTGGAAAGTGTAGTCAAAAAAGACGCTTTTTATAATTCGAATTATATTTTAAGGGATTTCGACGGGGAGCTTAAACTTTTAAAATACTTATGGTAGTTGAATGGTTGAAAGATAAATATTTCACTTTAATTTGTATTAAAGTGAATTCGCAATTTCAAACATAAAATAAAATGCAAAGTGGAAGTGTATGTTTATGAAAATATTATATGTTCACAACTATTATCAATTAGATGGTGGAGAAGATAAAGTAGTAGAAGAAGAAATTAAATTGTTAAAGCAAAATGGATTAGAGGTAAATAAATATTCCGTTGATAATAAAGATATAGAGATACGTAGTTTTACACAAAAGGTCAAGTTAGCCTTAAATACAATATGGTCGCAAACAGAATACGGACGCCTAACAGATTATATATCTAAAGAAAAACCAGATATAGTACATTTTCATAACACATTTCCTTTGCTCTCTCCCTCTGTGTATTACGTTTGTCAAAAAATGAATATTCCTGTGATACAAACTTTACATAACTATCGATTAGGTTGTCCAAGTGCTATGCTGTTAAGAAATAACGAAGTTTGTGAAAAATGCATAAGTGGAAGTTTGTTGAATTCAGTGAAATATGGTTGCTATCGTAACTCTCGAGTACAGACAGTACCTCTAAGTACAATGCTCTATACGCATCGCTTTCTTAATACTTGGAATAACAAGGTCGATAAATATATTGCTCTTACCAACTTTGCGAAAGAGAAATTTATACAGATTGGTCTAAATGAGGATAAGATTACAGTTAAACCTAATTTTATTGAAAAGCATATAGAAGTTGGAATAAAGAAAGAGGACCAGGTTACGTTTGTAGGTAGGATTTCAAAAGAAAAGGGACTCCATTTACTTTTAGCAGCATGGAGTAAAGTTGGTTCTAAAGTTAATACTAAACTAAATGTTATTGGTGATGGTCCTCTAAGAAAAGAGTTAGAAAGTAAGTATCAACACCTTTCAAATGTCAATTTTTTAGGAAAGCTTGATAGTAAAGATGTATTATCTTATATGTCTAAATCAAAATATATAATTGTACCTTCAATATGGTATGAGGGATTTCCAATGACAATAATAGAATCATATTCGGTTAATACACCTGTTATTTCTTCTAATATTGGCTCTTTAAAAGAAGTAGTCATTAATGAGGTAACGGGTTTTCACTTTGAAAACAATAACATAAATAGTTTAGAAAATACCTTGAAAAAAGCTTTACATTACTCGGATTATGATAAATTACAAAGAAATATAAACGAACAATATGAAAAACAATATACTCCAAGTGCTAATTTCAAAATGCTAATTAATATATATGAAGAAGTAGTAAGGAGCAAAAAAATTGGAAAATAAACCCTTTACGTATGTGTTAAACTCAAAAATAACTTCCTTAAACTTTTTAGATACTGTTAAACATATTAAACATTGGGTGAATGCAGGAGAAAAAAGAAAATACGTCTGTGTATGTAATACCCACTCTCTAGTTACTGCAAGTAATGACGAGACATTTAACAAAGCATTAGATAGCGCAGATATTTGTACGCCTGATGGTATGCCACTGGTTTGGGCATTAAAGATGTTTGGATTTAAAATGCAAGATCGAGTAGATGGACCAAACTTAATGCTAAAGTTGTGTGAGGAAGCAGAAGGAAATAATTATAAGATATACCTTTATGGAGGAACGGAGGACACTTTAATACGTTTGAAAAAAAAATTAAGAGAGTTGTATCCAAATATTAATATTGTGGGAAGTTACTCCCCTCCATTTAGGGATTTAAGTAATAAAGAGCGTGCTGAGATAGCATATAAAATAAATGAAGTAAAAGCTGATTTTGTGTTCGTGAGCCTTGGTTGTCCGAAACAAGAGAAATGGATGTATGAAAATACTTTAGATATTAATAGTGTGTTACTTGGTGTAGGAGCTGCATTTAACTTTATTATTGGAGATATTAAGAGACCTCCTATGTTTATAAGAAAGTTAGGGTTCGAATGGTTATTTAGATTAATTTCAGAGCCAAGAAGGTTGTGGAAAAGATATCTAGTTAATAATACTTTGTATATATACAAGTTCGCAAAAACATACACTAAAAATAAAAAGAGAAATCAACTAAAGAATTATTTGCCTTCAAAAATTATCGAGGTAGATAAAAATGAATAAAAAAGTATTAATTATGAGAAACTTTGCCTCTAAAGTTAATATAGATTCTTACAATTTACAAGAAATTGGTTTAGGGAAAGCTTTTGTCAATAGAGGATTTGACTGTGATGTTATTTATTATCATGATAGTAATTCATTTGAAGAAGTTATTTATAAATCTGAAAATCGCAATTTGACAATAAAATGGACAAAAGCCATAAAATTCATGAGTAATAGTATCTACTATTCATTATTGAAAAAATCGAAATTAAATCAGTATGATATTATCATTTCGACGGAATATAACCAAGTAATGACGCTTTTACTATCCATATTGTGTGGAGATAAAGTATATCTTTATCACGGGCCTTATAAAGATAACAATCATAATTTTATACAAAAAATATATGATCAAATAGCTGCTCCTATTATTACAAAGAAAATTGCTAAAACTTTTACTAAATCTAATTTGGCAAATGATTTTCTGAAAACTAAAGGTTTTAAAAATTTAAAAACTGTGGGTGTCGGCTTAGATATTGATAAGTTAAATGCATCGAATGATAAGAATCGTTTCACAGAGTTAAAAGAAACTTCAAGCACAACACAGAATTTACTTTATGTAGGAGTTTTAGAAGATCGCAGAAACATAGAGTTTATGTTTAAGGTATTTTCAAAATTAGTAGAAGTCAGAACAGAAGTTAGATTAACTTTAGTTGGAAACGGAAAAAAGGAAGATTTAGAAAGGTACTTTCAATTAGCTAAAGAGTTAAATATTGATGGTCGTATTACACATATTAAACAAGTAAAACAGTCAGAACTAAAAGCTCTTTATCAAAAATCCGACTTATTTTTGTTCCCTACTAGTTACGATATTTTCGGCATGGTGTTATTAGAAAGTATGTACTTTCATTTACCGGTGATTTCAACGTTAAATGGTGGATCAGAGACTTTAATAAATGGAAACAACGGTATCGTTTTAGATAAATTAAACGAAGAACTGTGGGTTGAAAAAATATACAATGTACTTTGTAATTTGGAGCTCAGGAAGCAAATTGGAGAGAATGCCCATACTAAGATTCTTACTGAATTTACTTGGGATAAAATAGTTAATAAAATGATCTTATCTTAATAAACACATCTTCAAGAATAAATTAGGCGACTAATTAGTAGTTGTTAAGATTTATTTCCATATTAACGACTTAACAACGAAATGGAGTGTATAAATTGAATTATATTGTAAGTTGGTTTTACCTTGAAGAAGAAGGAAACGAAAGCTCTTATATGCAAGTTAACGCTAAATCTACTAGTGAAAAATTTCAAAATACTTATTGGAAATGTATTGTTAGTTTCTATTATACGAGTCTTAGAAAAAATCCGAAAGCCAAACACATATTCTATACAAATGCTACACATTTCCCGGTAGTAGAAGGGTTGAAAACTAAGAAGTTTTTTGAGAACAATGGTATTGAAGTTAGGAAACAACCGCTAACTAATCAAACACCTATAGATTGGCATAGTGCTTGGCGCAATCAATTTTATGTCTTTGATATACTTCAAGATTTAAGTGGAAAAGTAAAAGAAGATGACGCGATTGCAGTTCTAGATTCTGATTGTATAATCAATCAAAATCTAGAGGAACTATTTGAGCAAATAAGAAAATACGGCTCGATAGGTTATTTAGTAGGTTATGACCCTCAACACGTAATTAATGGAATTAATATAATTCAAATGCAAGAGCTCTATACTAGATTTTATAACGAGAAAACGGCTGTTCAATATTACGGTGGAGAATTTATTGGTATAAAAGGAGGGTATTTAAATCCTCTCTTAGAAGAGTACCGCTTGCTATGGAAGAAAAATTATGAACTTTATAAAGAAAAGCAAATTAAGTTAAATGAAGAAGCTCATTTTTTAAGTTTACTCTATCATAAATTAAATTTGGCAAACAGCTCAGGAAACAAGTATATAAAAAGAATTTGGAATGGCTTAAATTATAATAATGTGCAACCCGATGATCAGTCCTTAAGTATTTATCATTTGCCAGCACAAAAAACAACAGGCTTTCCCTATTTCTTTAATAGAATAATTAAAAAGAATAAAGATTATGAATCAAAAGATATTATTAGAATTTTTGATATAAATCAGAAAAAAAGTAAGAAACGTATCGCGAAAGAAGTACTAACCAAAGTTGTTTTTAAATATCAATCGTAACAGGTAATAAAAAATTTTAACTTTTTAACTCTAGGAGGAACTTTAGCGATGAAAATATCAGTGGTAGGGACAGGCTATGTGGGTCTAGTAACTGGCGTGGCTTTATCTCATATTGGTCATGATGTAACGTGTATTGATATTGATGAAAACAAAGTGCAAAAAATGTGTCAGGGTATTTCACCTATTTATGAACCAGGTTTAGAAGAGTTAATGATTCATAATATAGAAGAGGGAAGGCTACACTTTACAACGAAACACCAAGAGGGATTTGCTAAAGCAAATGCAATTTATATTGCGGTCGGTACTCCTGAAAAAGAGGATGGCTCAGCAAACTTATCTTTTATTGAACAAGTAGTAAAGGATATTGCCACTTATGTGAAAAATGATATTGTCGTAGTAACGAAAAGTACAGTACCAGTTGGAACAAATGATTACATTAAAAGTTTATTAGTAAAGAAGCTTCCTAAAACGGTTAATGTAGAAGTTGTTTCAAATCCTGAATTTTTACGTGAAGGATCATCTGTTCATGATACGTTTCATGGGGATCGGATTGTAATTGGTGCGGAAAGCGAAGCAGCCGCTAATTTAGTTGAAGAAATTAATAAACCTTTTGGCATTCCAATCTATAAGACAGACATTAAAAGCGCTGAAATGATTAAGTATGCTTCTAATGCGTTTTTGGCAACTAAGATTAGCTTTGTGAATGAAATTGCAAATATTTGCGAGAAGCTTGGAGCAAATATAGAAAGTGTTTCTCAAGGAATGGGAATGGATAAACGTATTGGCTCTATGTTTTTACAAGCTGGTATCGGATACGGTGGTTCTTGTTTTCCTAAAGATACGAAAGCTCTAACCCAAATTGCGTCTAACATTCATCATGATTTTAAACTGTTGAAAGCAGTTATTGAAGTGAATAATAAACAGCAAGATTTATTAGTAGAAAAAGCAAAAACACGTTTTGGAAGTTTAAAAGGTAAGAGAATTGCTGTATTAGGGTTAGCGTTTAAACCTAACACGGACGATATGCGCGAAGCAGCTTCTATCGTTGTCTCACAGCATTTAATAGAAGAAGGAGCAGAAGTGACGGCATACGATCCAATTGCGATTGAGAATGCGATGCGTATCCTACCGGGAGCTGTTACGTTCGCTGCTACCTTAGAGCAAGCAATTCAAAATACAGATGCTGTCTTTATTTTAACGGATTGGGCAGAGTTTAAAGAATTAGATATAAACATGTACAAACAGCATATGAATAATGCTGTTATTTTTGATGGACGAAATTGTTACGAGCTAGAAGATATGAAGAAGTGTGGGATAGAATATCATTCCGTTGGAAGAAAAACAATTTATGTAGAGGAAACACAGCCCATTTTAAAATAAATTACGGACAAGAGCTGCAAAGAAGCAGGTCTTTTTTTATTGGAGGGAAATGAATGAAACTTGTATTGTTATCGGGTGGATCTGGTAAGCGTCTATGGCCGTTATCAAATGATACGCGTTCGAAGCAGTTTTTAAAGGTATTAGAAGGGCGAGATGGACAGAAAGAGTCAATGGTTCAACGCGTTTGGAATCAAATTGAAACGGTTGGGTTGAACGAATCAACAGTTATTGCGACGTCTAAGCTTCAGCGTGATATGATTCGAGGTCAGGTCGGAACGGATATTCCGCTAATTATCGAACCTGAGCGCCGCGATACGTTTCCAGCGATTGCTTTAGCTGCTTCATATCTTCATTCTGAAGAGCAAGCATCTGAAGATGAAATTGTTGTGGTCCTGCCGGTTGATCCGTACGTTGAAGACGGATTTTTTGAACGAGTAAAAGATTTAGAAAGTGTGCTTCGTGATTCAAAAGCTGATTTAGCGTTAATGGGTGTTACACCTACGTATCCTTCATCTAAATACGGATATATTGTGCCGGAAGGAAAAGTACAAGGGGACAGTTATTTTACAGTGAATTGTTTTACAGAAAAGCCGAGTGAAGAAGCAGCGGTTGGGTTAATTAATCAGCGTGCGCTTTGGAACTGCGGCGTTTTTGCATTTCGCTTAGGTTATTTGCTTCAAATTTTACAAGAGAAAAAACTTCCACTTCAATTTGAAATGCTACATAAAGAATATACAACATTGCCTAAAATTAGTTTTGATTATGAAGTGGTGGAAAAGGCAAGTCATATTGTCGCGCTTCCCTATGATGGGTACTGGAAAGATCTTGGTACGTGGAATACGTTAACGGAAGAAATGGCGACATCTCAAATTGGAAAAGGTGTATTAACGGACGACTCAGCTAATACACATTTAGTGAATGAATTAGATATTCCGGTTACAGTGTTAGGGGTAAAAGATGTAGTTGTTGCGGCTAGTCCTGACGGAATCTTAGTTGCGGATAAAGCATCTAGTCCTAAGATTAAAGAAATTATTGGCGACTGGAACTATCCTCCAATGTATGAAGAACGTCTTTGGGGCTGGTCACGCGTGTTAGATTATGCAAAGTATGATGAAGAAACTGAAATGGTTACAAAACGCATTCATATTTCGAAAGGGAAGAACTCGACGTATCACTATCATAATTTACGTGATGAAGTATGGACGATTGTACGGGGAGAAGGAGAGCTTGCGCTTGATGACTATATTCGCCGCGTAAAAGCAGGGGATATTATTCACTTGCCGGCTGGCAAAAAGCACGGAATTCATGCGTTAACCGACCTTGAATTTATTGAAGTCCAAACGGGAAAAGTCATTTCAAATGAAGATAGTATTCGCCTTATCTATGAATGGAACGATGTAATTAAACAATTCCAATCATCAAGACCGCAGGTGATTTTATAAGGGATAGAAGCTTAGATAAAGTCAAAGCTTCTATTTTTTTATGTAACTAATGAGGAGGTGCTTCTGGTTGAAAACAATTGCCTATTATATTTCAGACTACGGATATGGTCATGCGACTAGAAGCACGGCCATTATTCGTCAATTATTAAAGCAAAATGAAGAAATAGAAATTATTATTTGTCATTCATTTGCGATTGAGTTTCTCAGACAATCTTTTAGATATGAACATCGTGTGAGGTTTCGAGAGATTTTAACGGATGTCGGCTACGTGCTAAAGGGAAATTCATTAGAACCAGATGCTGATTTGTTAAATCATCGAGTTGCTTCTTATGTATCAAGCTTTCATACAAAGCTTATGTATGAAGTTCACTTTATGAAAGTAGCTAATGTTTCATTTGTGATTTCGGATATTTCTCCGTTAGGGATTGCCGGTGCCTATCTATTAAACCTGCCTTCTTTAGGAATATCAAATTTCACTTGGTTTACAGCATACGAAGGGTTAATAGGAGAATTATCGCTGGAATTTTTAGAAAAACGTTATGAACAGATGACGTATCAGTTTTTGCTAGCGTGCAATGATGAGCCACATTGGGGTATCAAAGAAAATCAAAGCTTTGGTTTTTATTCAAGAGAAATAAACGATTCTGAAGTACAGCGTATTCGTAAAGAGATTGATCCTGAAGGTGAGAGTCCCATCATCTACTTCGGTCTGGGGATGAAAGTAGATATTGGAACGTTGTCCGCTCTGCCTATTTGGCAAAGCCCAAACTGCAAGTTTATCATTTCATCGAATGTTGATGTTACTCATCCAAATGTATATAAAATTCCTCAAGAGGAAACAGAAACGCAGCACTATGTAGCAGCGGCTGATCTTGTTTTAACAAAAGCCGGCTGGGGGACGATCAGTGAAGCGGTTTGTGCTGGGGTGCCGCTGTTGATTACAAATCGCAGTAGCATGAAAGAAGATCGTCATACGATTGATTATTTAGTTCGTCATCAATTATGCGACCTGATAGAGTGGAAAGAGTTAGAAAGCTTAGTAGTGACTCCTTCGCTCATTGAGACGTGTAGGCGGCAGCAAATCAATCGTTATAAAAATGAAACGGTACATATCGCAGAAGAAATCAATAAAAAAATAAACAGTAAGTAAGGAGTTCATTCAAAACGATGAAAAAAGCACCTATTTTTTTAGCGCCTCTATTTCAAGAACGTATCTGGGGTGGAACCGAGTTGGAGAGTCAGTACGGGTATCGTATACCTTCCGCTCAAACGGGCGAGTGCTGGGCTATTTCTGCTCATCCAAACGGTCCGAATACAGTTCGAGAAGGTCATTATGCCGGCAAAACGCTAGGTGAGCTTTGGGATGAGCATCCAGAGATATTCGGGCATTTTAATAGTCCATGCTTTCCGCTTTTAACAAAAATTTTAGATGCTAATGATGATTTATCTATTCAAGTGCATCCAGGTGATGAGTATGCGCAGGAGTTCGAAAATGGTGAGCTCGGAAAAACGGAATGTTGGTACATCTTAGACTGTAAAGAAGATGCGACGATGATTTTTGGTCACCGTGCACAAAGTAAAGAAGAATTTATGCAGTTGGTAAACGAAGGTCACTGGAATGATTTATTGCAGCGTGTAAAAATCAAGCCCGGTGATTTTTTCTATGTTCCAAGTGGTACGCTGCATGCTCTTTGTGAAGGAACTCTCGTTCTTGAAACGCAGCAAAGTTCAGATACAACGTATCGTGTGTATGACTATAATCGCCTCGGACAAGAAGGAAAGCTGCGAGAACTTCACTTAGAAAAAGCGATTGATGTGACAACCATTCCTCACACTGAATCACATATAGAGCCTATTAGTATTCAAGAAAAAGGCGGCACTATCACTACTTTTTTAGAAGAAGATTATTTTTCTGTCTACAAATGGGACATACAGTCTTCACTTGAATTACTTCAAACGCACCATTTTACATTAGGAAGCGTCATTGAAGGAAACGGAACGCTTTGGACAGAAGAAGGAGAATTTCCGCTGCAAAAAGGAGACCATTTTATTTTGCCAAATTCGATTAAAACCTTCACTTTGACAGGCCAGCTCGAAGTTATTGCCTCTCATCCAAATGAGAAGAGTAAGCATATGTACGAAGCTGTAAATGTTGCTGGAGATATGGCGAAAATCTAACAGACGATGTAAGAAAATAATAGGCCATTTATCATAAATGGTATAAATATTTTACATGCTATGCCGATATAAAGATAGAAAGAAAAAATAAGAACTGTCAATATTTCATTTAATTTACAAAAGAATATAGTAAAAGAATCTTTTGTCAACTATAATGAAA
>Ga0268252_1000755_pt1 | contig 20250 bp, 23 predicted proteins | sample AgamicMgSfrz_FD_200244 | JGI IMG/M metagenome (GOLD analysis project Ga0268252, IMG submission 200244) | Agave microbial communities from Guanajuato, Mexico - Mg.Sf.rz (v2) (version 3) | ecosystem: Host-associated > Plants > Phyllosphere > Phylloplane/Leaf | place: Guanajuato, Mexico | collected... | reverse complement strand
TGATATGAGTTTAAGTGAAAAGATTTATAAGGAATGGACAGGACTTTATCATGAAGTATTCAATGAGCCTGAACAGGACCAAGTGTTTGCTTATGCGAAAAGCTTCGTTCATTTACATGTATAACGGGAAAAAGCCGTAACAATCTCGAGGTGAGCAATGTGGAGATACCAAAACACCCTTTTATGTTAATGAGAAAAGTCTATAAAGAAGTAATGCCGATTGTTCATGAAGAATTGTTGAAGTGGAAGAAAAAAGCCAGCAATATTCCAAATGAAGAACTGCGAACTCAAGCATTAGCAAGCATAAATGATAAAACCTTTCACTGTGAAGGTGGATCAATTATGGGGTTGCTTGCATGTGGGGAATTTAAAAAAGCCATCCGTTTTATTGTCGCTTACCAAACGATCAGTGACTATCTTGATAACTTGTGTGATCGAAGTACTTCGCTTGATCCGCTTGACTTTGCGGCTCTTCATGAATCAATGCCGCATGCCCTTACACCACATGCGACGCTCGGAGAATATTATCGTTATCGAGAGGATCAAAACGATGGGGGGTATTTGCACGCTCTTGTTCAAACATGTCAGGAAGTGCTAGCAAGTATTGAACATTATCCACTCATTAAAAGCCATTTATTAGAGCTTTGCCGCTATTATTGTGATTTGCAAATACATAAACATGTGAGAGAAGAGGAGCGCGTTCACCGTCTAGAAACGTGGTTTCACGAGCATCGGGAGAAATTTCCAAACATGACTTGGTATGAATTTTCGGCCTGTGCAGGTTCAACCCTTGGAATTTTTTGTCTTGTTTCTTATAGTTTTCAACGTGCTTTCACTAAACAGCAAGCAATGCAAATTATGTCAGGATATTTCCCATATATTCAAGGACTTCACATTTTATTAGACTATTTTATTGATCAAGAAGAAGATGAAGAAGAGGGAGATTTGAACTTTTGTTTTTATTATCCTGAACAAGAGGAAATGATGAAACGCTTTTACCATTTTGTGAGTGAAGCAGACAAAAAAATTAAAGGTCTTCCACATGAGCATTTTCACCATTTTATTAATAGAGGACTTCTGGGGTTGTATCTTTCAGATCGAAAAGTAAAAAAACAACGAAATGTTCATAAGCAGGCTAAAAAGATTATTAAGCTTGGAGGAAAGATAAGCCGATTTTTTTATTGGAATGGACGTTTATACCGCATACTACAAAAAAGTACTCCACATTAAGGAGTACTTTTTTCAATGGCAATAATAAAAGGAGGATTGTTTTTTTGATTTAAAAACTCGTATTTCAATACGCGTGCATTTTTTTGGTCTAGTGTTGCTACATACTGCATAAGGGCATCTCGTTCAACTGCTCCTTCTTCATGACCATGATAGACAACGAGAACAATAATTCCTCCCTTTTTCAACCATTGTAGAAGTCCTTTTACAGCTTCGATAGTTGTGTCAGGGGTTGTGACAATCTTTTTGTCTCCACCAGGTAAATAGCCAAGATTGAATATAGCACTGCTTAGCTGTCCTTTTAATTCGAGAGGGAGGTGTTGGTGGAAATGGTGGTGACCATCATGAACAAGTGTGACATTTTCAATTTTTTTTGCCTGATTCAAGCGATTATATGTTTCATCAATTGCGCTTTGTTGAATATCAAAGCTATAAATGTGCCCTTTCTCTCCAACAAGATTTGCTAGGAAAAGAGTGTCATGACCGTTTCCTGCTGTTGCGTCAACAGCAAAATCTCCGTCCTCTGTTACTTTTTCAAGAAGCGTTTTGGAGAAAGTTAATACGCGTTCAATATTCATTACACTTTTACTTCCTTTCGTTCAAAAAGTCGTCCTTGGTAGCTATTTCGTTTTTTTAATTCATCATCGATTGCATTTAAAACACTCCACTTATCAACGCTCCACATTGGACCAATCATAAGGTTAATTGGACCGTCTCCTGTTAAACGGTGAACAACCATTTCAGGAGGAAGCACTTCAAGTTGGTCACAGACAAGGTTGATGTAATCATCAAAAGCTAAAAATTCAAGCTGTCCTTTTTCATATTGTTTGACCATTGGTGTTTTCTTTAAGAGGTGAAGAAGGTGGATCTTAATGCCTTGGACATCTAATTTTGCCACCTCATGAGCCGTTTTCATCATCATGTCATAATCTTCAAGAGGCAGACCATTAATAATATGGGAACAAACGCGAATACCTCGCGCTCGTAGCTTATTAACTCCTTCAACATAACATTCATAGTCATGAGCTCTATTAATTAAGAGAGCTGTACGTTCATGAACAGTTTGAAGACCAAGTTCAACCCACAGGTATGTTCTTTCATTTAGTTCTGCTAAATAATCAACAACATCATCTGGAAGACAATCAGGACGTGTTCCAATGGAAAGTCCTACAACACCTTCAAGGTTTAGAACTGTTTCATATTTTTCTTTTAGTTCTGCAAGTGGGGCATGTGTATTTGTGAATGCTTGGAAGTAAGCCATGTACTTTCCATTTTTCCACTTGTTGTGCATTTTGCTTTTAATATCATTAAATTGGGTAATTAAATCTTCAGCTCGGTTTCCAGCAAAGTCACCTGAGCCAGCTGCACTACAAAATGTACAGCCTCCATGAGCAACAGTTCCGTCTCTATTCGGACAGTCAAAACCCCCGTCAAGAGCTACTTTAAACACCTTGTGCCCAAAAGTATTTCGTAAATGATAATTCCATGTATGGTAGCGTTTATGATCGCTTGCAAACAGAAATGGATTAGTTTCTTTCATTCGGAGAATTTCTCCTTCCTTTTTTCATCATAAATCATAGACCATTTTAACAGAATGACTCCTTTTCTCCAATAAGAGGTGTTAAAGGAGAAGCTACATAAAAGAGAGGAAAGTCGTAAAAAATAACGTTGATATGCTATAAGTTAATGAAAATGGAGGGATTAATATGGCAACACGTCAATCTATTGACAATCTTCTTCAACAGTGTGAAGACTCACTTCGCTATGCAAAAGGTCAACTTAGTGAAGGAATGAAACAAGAACATTACAATGCAACAGAGTATACGAAAGCACAGGAAATGCTTGAACAGTCTTACATGAACCTAGAAGAAATGGCACACAGTGCAAACGATCAGCAGCGTGAACAGCTTTACCGTATGCGTCTACAAATTCAACAGCTTCAAAATGAAATGATCTTAACAGATTATTAAAAATAAGGAGAGTTTCTGATGAAAAAACGTTCAAAGAAAAATAACCCTGAACAAAAAACACGTAATGGCTTCAACAGCAATGATATGGAAGTTGGAAAAGATTTCGATCCTATTAAAGAGTCAAAAAAACGTTACGAAGAGAGCGGCGGTCAGCCGATTAAATCAAAACCTTCTAAGGAAAACGAAGGAAAATTGTAATACTAACAAAGAGAGCGGAAAAGAATCCGCTCTTTCTTCTTTTTTAGCCATATAGGCGGAATTTTTCGTTTATAATGACTTTTAGCGGGCGATAATAGGAAAAAGCGCTTTTTCATTGCTTGCAGTTTTATTCTAGATTATTTACAATACATAGTAACGAACACTATATTTGCTTTGATAAGGAGTAGTAGGAAACATGAGTCTTTAAGAGAGCTGACGGTTGGTGTGAGTCAGTAGAGGCATGTTTGTGAACTCGCCTTTGAGCTATAAATGTGAACGAAAGCAGTAGCATTTGTCGTTAGTCCACGTTACGGACGTAAAGCTGAGCGTTTTAAGCGCTAATTTGGGTGGTACCGCGGGAAAGCATCTCTCGTCCCTTTGTGGGAGGAGAGTTTTTTTATTTTTACTGGAATATATTGGCTTTAAGGAGGAAACACAATGGCTTATAATCATCAAGAAATTGAAAAGAAGTGGCAAAATTATTGGTTAGACAATAAAACATTTAAAACAGGGGAAGACAAAGACAAGCCAAAGTTTTATGCGCTTGATATGTTCCCATATCCATCAGGAGCAGGTCTTCATGTTGGACACCCTGAAGGATATACGGCAACAGATATCCTTTCTCGTCTAAAACGCATGCAAGGTTATAACGTTCTTCATCCAATGGGATGGGATGCTTTCGGATTGCCTGCGGAGCAATATGCGCTTGATACAGGAAATGATCCAGCGATCTTTACAAAGCAAAACATTGATAACTTCCGTCGTCAAATTCAATCATTAGGGTTCTCTTACGATTGGGATCGTGAAATTAACACAACAGATCCTCATTATTATAAGTGGACACAATGGATTTTCTTAAAGCTTTATGAAAAAGGGCTTGCTTATGTTGATGAAATCCCTGTAAACTGGTGCCCTGCACTTGGTACAGTACTTGCGAATGAAGAAGTAATCGATGGAAAAAGTGAGCGCGGTGGACACCCTGTTGAGCGTCGTCCAATGAAACAGTGGATTTTGAAAATCACAGAATACGCTGATCGTTTGTTAGATGACCTTGAAGAGCTTGACTGGCCTGAGAGTATTAAAGATATGCAACGCAACTGGATCGGACGTTCTGAAGGAGCTCACGTTCAATTTGAAATTGAGGGAACAGATGAAAGCTTCACAGCATTTACAACGCGTCCTGATACACTTTTCGGTGCAACATATGCAGTACTAGCACCAGAGCACAGTCTTGTTGAGAAAATTACAACAGCAGAACAAAAAGAAGAAGTTACGTCTTATATTGATAAAGTGAAAACAAAAAGTGATCTTGAGCGCACAGATTTAGCTAAAGAAAAAACAGGTGCTTTCACAGGGGCTTATGCAATTAATCCTGTAAGCGGCGAGAAAATGCCAATTTGGATTGCAGACTATGTTCTAGCAACATATGGAACAGGGGCAATTATGGCCGTTCCTGCTCATGATGAGCGTGACTATGAGTTTGCTCAAGCATTTGATCTACCAATTAAAGAAGTTGTTTCAGGTGGAGACGTTACGAAAGAAGCGTACACAGGAAACGGAGCACATGTGAACTCTGACTTCCTTAACGGTTTAGATAAAGAAGAAGCAATTGAGAAAATGATTTCATGGCTAGAAGAGAACAAAAAAGGTGAAAAGAAAGTAACATATCGTCTTCGCGACTGGTTATTCAGCCGTCAACGTTATTGGGGAGAGCCAATTCCAATCATTCATTGGGAAGATGGTACAACAACAGCTGTTGATGAAAGCGAGCTACCGCTTATGCTTCCGAAAACAGATGAAATTAAACCATCTGGTACAGGTGAGTCACCACTTGCAAACGTTGAAGAGTGGGTAAACGTTGTAGATGAAAAAACGGGCAAAAAAGGCCGTCGTGAAACAAATACAATGCCACAATGGGCAGGAAGCTGCTGGTACTTCCTACGCTATATTGACCCACATAACAGTGAGAAATTAGCGGACGAAGAAAAATTAAAACAATGGCTTCCAGTTGATATTTATATTGGAGGAGCAGAGCATGCGGTACTTCACCTTCTCTATGCTCGTTTCTGGCACAAATTCCTTTATGATATCGGAGTAGTTCCAACAAAAGAGCCATTCCAAAAGCTATTTAACCAAGGAATGATTCTTGGTGAAAACAACGAGAAGATGAGTAAATCAAAAGGGAATGTCGTTAACCCAGATGAGATTGTTGCATCACATGGTGCTGACACACTTCGCTTGTATGAAATGTTCATGGGTCCATTAGAAGCTTCTGTTGCATGGTCTACAAATGGATTAGATGGAGCTCGTCGCTTTATCGACCGTATTTGGCGTCTTATGGTAACTGATGAAGGTGCAGTTGTGGAAAAGATTAAAGACCAAGACAATGAAGCACTTGAACGCATTTACCATGAAACAGTGAAAAAAGTAACAGAAGACCTAGAAGGACTTCGTTTCAATACGGCGATTTCTCAGCTTATGGTATTCATTAATGAGTGCTATAAAACAGACGTTTTACCAAAAGAGTATATGCAAGGGTTCTTAAAATTAATTGCTCCAATTACTCCGCATATTGCAGAAGAATTATGGAGTAAGCTTGGCGGAAGTGGAACAGTTTCATATGAAGCATGGCCTGCTTATGATGAGAGCAAACTTGTTGATGATGAAATTGAAATCGTTGTTCAAATTAACGGTAAAGTTCGTGCTAAACTAAAAGTACCTGCTGAAACAACTCGTGAAGGTCTTCAAGATCTTGCAATGGAAGACAGCAAAGTACAAGAGCAAATTGAAGGAAAAACCGTTCGTAAAGTGATTGCAGTACCTGGCAAACTTGTAAATATCGTAGCTAACTAAGAAATGTAGAGGGTTCTTTTTGTAGAGAGCCCTTTCTAACAAAATAAAGCTAGGAAAGGTTGAGGGTGTATTACTATGGTAAAAGAAATTACGACAGAAGAGCTTCAGAAAAAGTTAGAGAACGGTGAATCTCTTCACCTTATTGACGTACGTGAAAATGAGGAAGTTGCAGAAGGAATGATTCCTGGAGCAGTTCATATCCCAATGGGCGAGATTCCTCAAAAAATGGATCAACTTGATACAGACAAAGAGTATATCTTTATTTGTCGTTCAGGACGTCGCAGTGAAAATGTATGCTTCTTTTTAGAAGACCATGGCTATCAAGCCCGTAATATGGTTGGAGGCATGTTAGAGTGGAATGGTGAAGTGAAACAATAAAAAAAGCGCACTTAATTGTGCGCTTTTTTTATTGCGTAAGAAGTGCTAACTAAAAATTTGCCAAAAAACGCTAAACTAACTATACTAAATATTAAGAAAATTAAAACTGGTATGCCACATGCCAATAAAATGTGAGGAGCTAACTTTTATGAATTTGCCAAAGCTAGCACAGCCTGTTTCATTAAAACAGCAAGCATATCAAGGAATTAAGAATGCTATTATTGACCAATCTATCGCTCCAGGTGAAGTACTATACGAGCGTGCATTAAGTGAACAATTAGGAATCAGTAGAACTCCGATTCGTGAATCTATTCCCCTGTTAGAGTTAGAAGGTTGGGTAACATCTGTACCACGAAAAGGAACATTTGTCAGTAAAATTACGAAACAAGATGTGGAAGAAGTTATTCAAATTCGCCGTGGATTGGAAGTGCTTGTTATCGAAGTGCTTGTCCCTATTATTTCGGACGAACAGATTAAGCATTTAGAAGGCATATACGATAGCCAGCTGAATGAACAACAAGAGAATAAGCGTTTTATTTCGGTTGACCACGATTTTCATATGTTACTTGCTGAATTTAGTGGGAATAAACGGCTAACCAATCTAATGAAAACGGTAAGCGATCAAATGCGCTGGTTTGGAGTAAGCGCGCTCAATTCTCCGAATCGAATAAAACAAACGTTAACAGAGCATCAACTCATCATTCAATGCTTAAAGGAAAGAGATAGTGAAAGAGCTAAGAAGGCAGTATTGGAACATATTGAGTGTACAAGAGAAGCTGTAATGAGTACATTGAAAGAAAATGAGGAGGATGGAAGATGAGGGAATTTACAATTAGCGTTGACACGTTAGAAAAAGGGCAATATGAAGAGGTTATTACGGTTAAGCAAGTTATTGTTGTTGGATATGGCGGAAGAGATATAGAGAAAGTTGAAGAGCATATTGCAGAGTTAGCTGAGATTGGAGTAGCTCCTCCTGAAACAATTCCAGCCATTTATCCTCAGGATGTTTCTTCAATCAATTTGGGAGATAAAATCGATGTTGAAGGAAAAGAAACATCAGGGGAAGCTGAATATGTTTTGTTTCATAATGGAGAAGAGTGGCTAGTAACATTAGGAAGTGATCATACAGATCGATTTCTTGAAACAAAAGATATTCTAAAATCTAAACAAGCATGTCCGAAGCCGCTAGCTGATGTTTTCTGGCGTTTAGAAGATATTAAAGATCATTGGGATGAACTTTATTTACGCTCGTGGATTAAAGACGAAAAAGGGAAAAGAAAGTACCAGGAAGATAGTCTTCACTCTCTTCTACCTGTAGAAACATTATTAGAGAAATTGAAAGAGTTTGGGTATAGAGACCTTTCTAATACAGTTATCTTCTCAGGCACGGTTCCGACATTAGAAGGTTTTGTATATGGAGAAAAGTTTCAATATGAGTTGGCAGATGCAAAATTAAATAGACGTATTGAAAGCGCTTATTGCATTAAAGTAATGGAGGGACAAAAATGAAAATAGCTCTTATTCAGATGGATGTCAAAATTGGGGATCCCGAATTTAATTTTAAACATGCAGAATCTCTTATGAATCAAGCAATGGAGAACGAACCAGATGTAATGATTCTGCCGGAGATGTGGAATACTGGATACGATTTAGAGCGTGCTAATGAAATAGCTGATGAAGACGGAAAACGTACAAAAGACATGCTTTCTTCATTTGCTAAAAAGCATTGTGTAATGGTCATTGGTGGAAGTATACTTACTCTTCATTCTGAAAGTGAAGATGTGACGAACACTATGTTTGTTTTTAGTAGAACAGGAGAGGAACTATTAAGCTATGACAAAATTCATCTATTTCGTCTAATGGATGAACACAAATTTTTAAAAGCAGGAAATAAAATAGGATTAATAGAGTGGGAGGAAATAAAGATTGGTTTAATGATTTGTTACGATCTTCGCTTCCCACAATTATCTCGTAAACTTGTCAACGATGGAGCAAAGTTGTTAGTTAATGTAGCTCAATGGCCTACTGCACGAGTTGATCATTGGAAGCATTTGCTCATTGCTAGAGCAATAGAAAATCAATCTTTCGTAGTAGCAGTTAATCGCTGCGGAAAGAGTGGAGATACTGATTTTCCAGGGCACTCAATGGTCATTGATCCTTTAGGGAAAATAGTATTAGAAGGAAATAAAAATGAAGAAATTTATCATGTAGATATTAATATTGATGATGTAAATGAAGTGAGAGGACACATTCCAGTTATTACAGACCAACGCTTAGATTTATATTGAAAAAGGGGATAAGCTCCTCTTTCGACTATAAAAAACTGAATATTCTTTTAAATTGGAGGGGGTAGAGGTATGGATAAGATAGAGGTCAGTTCAAATCTAGAAATCGAAACAAAAACGAGAACAATCCCCAAATTACGTTGGTGGTTAGCATTTCTCTTTTTTATAATTGGTTTAGTGGCCTACATGGATCGTTCTAATATTTCTATTATTGCTGCACCTATGATGGAAGATCTTAATATGGATAAAGTTCAGTTTGGAATGCTTGCTTCTCTTTTTTCATTAGGATATGCTTTATCCCAAATTCCAGCTGGAATGCTAGCTGAGAAATTTGGAGCACGTAAAATTGTTTTCTACGCTTTAATATGGTGGTCTATATTCACAGGGTTGACGGCTCTTGTAAAATCACATGGACTAATGGGACTGGTTCGATTCCTTTTTGGAGTGGGAGAAGGACCAATGTACCCTGGCAATGCAGTTTTTAATACGTATTGGTTTCAGAAACAAGAAAAAGGAAGAGCTGCTAGTGCCTTGCTCGCTGGTTCCTACTTTGGACCTGTTATCGCCCCTATCATAACCGTAGCTATTTATCAGTGGTTAGGATGGGAAGCTGTCTTTTATATATTTGGTTTGATTGGGATAGTAATTGCAGGGATTTGGTATGTGATTGGAAGAGACAAGCCTGAAGAACATTCTTGGATTAGTAAAGAAGAACTGAATTTAATTTTGTCTAACCGTACAGTCCAAGCAAAAGAAAAAAAAGTAGCTCCTTGGAAAAAGTTCTTGAAGAACGGACGTTTTTGGGCACTAGGTATTCAGTACTTTGTTGTTCTATACATTGTTACTTTCTTTTTGGTTTGGCTTCCTACGTATCTTTTAGAAGCTAGGCAATTTACGTTAAGTAGCATGGGATTTGCTGCAAGCTTACCTTGGCTCTGTATCTTTATTACTGTAATGACGGGAGGGGCCATTTCTGATTATTTAGTAAAGAAAGGAAAAAGTAAGATGATAGCTAGAGGTTCCCTAGCTATTGGGGGATTGTTAGTTTTTGCAGTATGTATGTACTTTGCCGCTTATGCAACAACACCTTGGATAAATATCTTAGGGTTAACACTCGCGCTAGGAGCTTTAGGATTTCCTGTTGTTACATCTTGGGCTACAGCAGTTGACGTTGGGAACGAATTTGCAGGATCTGTTTCGGCGTGGATGAATTTATGGGGGAACATCGGAGCTTTTCTGTCTCCTATTCTTTGTGGATGGCTTGCTCAAACAATCGGTTGGGAAGGAGCTTTACTAGTAAGTATATTGCCAATCTTTGTTACTATCATTTTATGGTTTTTTATTAGACCAGATCGAATCCTTATTAAGGAGTATTAATTGTGGCATACCACATACCAAGAGAAAGACGAATGTTTTTTATACATTCGTCTTTTTTCATATTTATTCTATTTCAAACAAATCAAATGAACGAAGCGTCTTTTTAATTTTTACAGCAGGTTCTTCCACTTTTTTCTTCTTGTTCATTTCCTTATGTTCTTCAACATGCTCTTCACGAGAAATCCAAGCTTTAAAGTCCTCTTGCTTTTCCCATTTTGAAACAAACACATATTCAACCGTTTCTCGATGCTCTTTACGCCAGCATTCAAATGAAACTACACCATCAGCTTCTAGAATTTCCTGTTTATTTTTCTTTGCTTTATGAGCCAAGCGATCTTCATGTTCTTTATCTATTTCAAAACTTGCATTCATAACAAACATTATTACATCCTCCTCTAAGAAACTATCTTATCCAGTAAGATAATATAATGATAATCTTTCTCAACTAATAAGTCAAATCTTTAAGGTTGTTTTCTTTCTAACATAATTTGCTCTTTTTTCTCGTAATTATAAAAAAGAGCTAGTAGAGGAGGGAGAGAAATGAAAGTAAAACTTTTTGATAAAGAACATGAAGGGGATTTAGAAGAGGCGATAAATCGTTTTTTAAAAACACTATCAGATGAACAAATTATTGATATCAAATACAATGTAGCAACAGCGATGACAGAAAAAGATCAAGTCTACTGTTTCTCTGCTCTTGTTATGTACAAAAAAGGCTGACGTATTATGCGCCAGCCTGTTAACTTATGTTGTTTGTGATGAATGACCTGCCGCACTACGTCCTGCAAGGCGACCTGTTACAAAGGCCGCTGTAATGTTGTATCCTCCAGTATAGCCATGGATATCTAAAATTTCCCCACAGAAGTGAAGACCATCCATTAATTTTGAGGACATTTCTTTTGGATGAATTTCTTTTGTAGAGACGCCACCACCTGTTACAAAAGCTTTTTCAATTGAAAGTGTACCATTAACGGTAAACGAGAACTGTTTAAAACCTTCAACAAGTGAGCGCACTTTTTCGTGAGGAATTTGTCCACAAGCTTCTTGTTCAGGGATTCCTACTCTTTCTAAAAGGAAAAGAAGGAAGCGTTCTGGGACAAGCCCTTTTAATACATTTTTAATCGCTTTTTTCGGCTCTTCTTTCATCATTTTTACGATGGATTGGAAGAGCTCTTCTTTATTTTTCTCTGAGAAGCTATCAATGGTTAAAGTGATTGGTTCGTTTTTACGTTTCTTTTGCTCTTTTACAACATATTGGCTACAACGCAGAACTGCGGGACCTGAAACTCCAAAATGAGTAAAAAGCATGTCCATTTTATGAGTGATGACTGCTTTTCCTTTTTTATTCAATACGCTAAGAGCTACATCACGAAGGGCAAGTCCTTGAAGCGTCTTTTGTTTAATGAATGGCTCATTTGATGTAAGTGGGACTTCTGTTGGGTACAAGTCTGTAATCGTATGCCCCGCCTCTCTTGCCCATGCATATCCATCACCAGTTGAGCCTGTATGGGGAACAGATTTACCTCCAACAGCAATGACAACACTTTTACTTAAAATTTCTTCACCATTTTCAAATAGAACTCCTTTTACAGCTCCATTTTCATACAGGACTTTCTTAACAGGTGTATTCGTTTTTGTTTTTACGCCAAGTCTTCTTAAATGATTTAATAGCGCTTCAACAACTGATTGAGCTTTGTTAGAAACGGGAAACATGCGCCCGTGGTCTTCTTCCTTAAGCTTCACCCCAAGTCCTTCAAAAAATTCAATAATGTTTTCATTGTTGAATACCGAAAAGGCGCTATATAAAAAGCGGCCATTTCCTGGAATGTGCTTAATAATTTCATCAACAGGAAGTCGGTTTGTGACATTACAGCGTCCGCCACCTGATATTGCTAATTTTCGACCTAACTTATTTCCTTTATCAACGAGCAACACTTTTGCTCCTTCTTCTGCTGCAGAGATAGCAGCCATCAAGCCTGATGGCCCACCACCAATGACAATGACATCATAATTTAACAATTATTTCACCAGCCTACCTAATATAATCACTTGCGTAAATGCAAAGATATCTCTATTATCAATAGTTGAGTCAGCTTTTTTTGGAGGCACCAATATGTCTAATTCAAAACTATTGCAAGGAACACTTATTTTAACACTCGGTACATACATTGCGCGAGTACTCGGGATGATTTATGTTTTTCCATTTGAAAGTCTTGTTGGAAATAAAGGGGGAGCCCTTTTTCAATATGGCTATGGACAGTATACAATTTATTTGAGTATCGCAACAGCGGGAGTTCCGCTAGCGGTTTCTAAGTTCGTTTCTAAATATAACGCACTTGGAGATTATCATACAAGTATGCGGATGTTCAAAAGTGGAATGAAGTTCACCATGATTATGGGAGTTACCGTTTTTGCAGCTCTATTTTTTCTCTCACCAGTTATTGCAGAATTAATGCTGGGGGGAAATAGCCTTGATAACTCACTTGACGATGTTGTCATGGTTATTCGGATGGTTAGCGTAGCCATCATTGTAGTTCCAACAATGAGTCTTATCCGCGGATTTTTCCAAGGAAATGGTTCAATGGGACCGACAGCCGTTTCACAAGTTATCGAGCAGATCGCACGTGTTGTTTTCTTATTAGCGTCAAGCTACATTATTATTAAGATGTTAAATGGACGCATTGCAACAGCTGTTGGATTTGCTACATTTGCAGCCTTTATTGGTGCACTTGGTGGATTAGCTGTTCTTTATTGGTATTGGAAAAAACGTAAGAAACACTTTGATAAATTGCTCGAACAAAGCGTTGAGCCTGCTAACATTTCAACGCGAGATATGTTTAAAGAGCTATTTTCTTATGCAGGTCCATTTGTGTTTGTAGGACTAGCTATTCCTTTGTTCCAATACGTTGATCAATTTATGTTTAATAGAGCAATGGTTGCAGCAGGACATAAAGACACGGCTGAAACGCTTTTTGGCATCACATTTGGATGGGTGCCAAAGCTTGTCATGATTCCTGTGTCTATTGCAACAGCGTTCGGATTAACACTTGTTCCAACAATTACGGATTCCTATGTTAACGGAAAACGCAGAACATTAAAAAACCAAATTGATCAAACATATCAAACTATTATGTTTTTAGTATTACCAGCAGTTATCGGGATGTGCGTTCTTGCGTATCCTATTTATGCTCTTATGTATAGCACAAGTGACTTAGGAGGTCAGATGTTAGCAACGTATGCACCGCTTGCTCTGTTCTTCTCATTCTTTACAGTCAATGCAGCTATCTTACAAGGCATTAACAAGCAACGTTATGCTGTTATTAGTTTAGTGCTTGGTTTGCTAGTAAAGATTGTGTTTAACTTTCCGCTTACGTATTATTTGCAAGCAACAGGTTCTATTCTTGCAACAGCACTTGGCTATTTTGTAGCTATTGCTTACACATTCTATATGATTCAAAAACACGCAGCATATAAATTTACGCTCTTTGTAAAACGATCCATTTTAATTATTTTATTTGTGGCTATTATGGCTCTTGCTGTATGGCTTGTACAGCTTGGCTTGTCTTCTTTCGTATCTTACAAAGACGGAAGAATTGCCGCTGGACTGATTTCATTTGCCGGAGTTGGCATTGGCGGAGCCCTATATTTAGGACTTGCTTACAAATCTCGTTTACTAAACATTGTGTTTGGAGATGGATTTGTGAATAAAATTACCCGTCGTTTTAAACGTAATAAAGTAAGAGAACAATAGAAAGTAAAATGGCGCTAATCTTAGCGCCATTTTATTGTCATTTTAGAAGTTTTCGTCTGTACCAAAGACTGAAAAACCGATTTGACGTTCAACACGACGAAGGCGTCGATTAAGTTGACGAAGTTTACGATCGTGATCATTTAAACGATTTTCAATGCGATCAAGACGGCGATTGATGTTTGAAATAGTAGAGCCAGGGAAGAATCCTTGAGGCTGTTGGCGATAATAAGAATAAGAATAAGGGTACATGAAAGTTCTCCTCTCTAATTGAGTTCACCATAAAGTATGAAAGTTATCTACAGGATGTATAGGCAGAAGCCCAAACTTTAAGAAGAATAGGAGGTATTTGTCATGAGAATTGACAAGCTTTTAGCGAATATTGGATATGGTAGTCGGAAAGAAGTAAAATCATTATTGAAATCAGGAGCTGTTAAAGTTGATGGAACACCTGTAAAAGATGCGAAACAACATGTAAATCCTGGTGAACAAGAGGTTACGGTTTATAACGAAGAAGTTGTATATCGAGAATTTATTTATCTTATGCTACATAAACCACAAGGACTTATTTCGGCAACGGAAGATGTGTCTCAACCAACTGTTGTTGATTTATTAGAACCGGAAGATGCTGTTTTTGAACCTTTTCCAGTGGGTAGGCTTGATAAAGATACAGAAGGCCTTCTTTTATTAACAAACGATGGCAAGCTGTCTCACCAGCTTCTTTCGCCAAAAAAGCACGTCCCGAAAACGTATTTAGCTCACATTAATTCAGAAGTGACTGAAGAAGATGTGGAAGCTTTTAAAAACGGCGTAACACTTGATGATGGATATGTTACGAAACCAGGGGTGCTAGAGATTATTGAGAGTGGAGAAACGTCTGTTATTCACTTAACAATTATAGAAGGAAAGTTTCATCAAGTTAAGAGAATGTTTGAATCCGTAGGGAAAAAAGTGATCTATCTCAAACGCCTCTCAATGGGAGAACTAAAACTTGATGAAGAGCTCGAGCTTGGACAGTATCGCGAGTTAACGGATGAAGAAGTGGCATTGTTAAAAGGAGAATAAAAGATAAAAAAAGCCCTTAAACAATTTAAGGGCTTTTTAGATTTAAATTTTTTTAAAAAAAGGATTGACGAAGAAAGAAAATTTATATATTATAATCCCTATAGAATTAATTGGATATAAAATTATATATTTCATATAGCTGATCGGAACACCGAAAGCACATGTTTCTTTTAAAGAAGCGTGTGCTTTTTTTGTTGCTACTAAAGGAGTTGATGCTTTTGTGAATGACTGTAAACACATATTGAAAAAGGCTGATCGGAACAACCGAAAGCTCTCTATCTTATTTAGATAGGGAGTTTTTTCATAAGGAGGAGAGGAAAAGTGGCAGTTTCAATTGTTGTAAATGAAAAAGCATTTATAAGTGATGAAAAGCGCACTGTAGTAATTGACGATATTAGTTTAGAAATTAAACAAGGTGAGTTTTTAACTATTATTGGCCCAAGCGGATGTGGAAAAAGCACACTATTAAAAATTATAGCTGGTCTCGATACTGACTATGTTGGAAAAGTTCATATTGAAAACAGAAGGATTGTAGAGCCTGGAATCAATCAAGGATTTATTTTTCAAGAACACAGGTTGTTTCCATGGTTAACCGTCGAACAGAACATTGCAGCAGATTTGAATTTACAAGATCCAAAAGTGAAGCAAAAAGTAGCAGAGATTATTCAAATTGTTCGCTTAGATGGTTATGAAAAAGCATATCCATCAGCACTGTCAGGAGGAATGTCTCAGCGTGTAGCTATTGCTCGCGCACTTATTCGGGAACCAGAAGTATTACTGCTTGATGAACCATTTGGAGCGCTTGATGCGTTCACGAGAAAGCACCTTCAAGATGTTTTGCTTCAAATTTGGCAGAAGAAAAAAATTACGATGATTTTAGTTACCCATGATATTGATGAGTCAATTTATTTAGGCACAAAGCTTGCGATTTTAAGAGCAAAGCCAGGTGCCCTTCAGAAAGTGATGCCTATTAAGCTTTCTTTTCCAAGAGATCGAACTGATTCATCTTTCCAGTATCTCCGTCAGGAAGTGTTAAAAGAGTTTGAAAAAACAAAAGAAGTGGTCTATGAACAAGGATCAGGAATTTAGGAGGGATTTTAATGAAGAAATGGTTGTTAGTAATAGCAGCTGCACTGTTGTTAACAGCTTGCTCTGCTAAAAGTTCAGCAGAACCAGGAAAATTAAAAGAAATTAATATTGGCATTCAACAAAGCCTAACACCGCTATGGATTGCAAAAGAAAAGAAATGGTTTGAAGAAGAGTTTGAAAAAGAAGGAATTAAAGTGAAATGGACAGAGTTCCAAAGTGGGCCGCCTCAATTTGAAGGGATTGCAGGTGGAAAATTGGATGTGACACTAGTAGGAAATTCACCTGTTATTGGAGGGCAGGCTGGTGGCGTCCCATTTAAAGAAATTGCAATGACGTCAGATGGAGTGAAAGGTAACGCTATTTTAGTCAATAAAGACAGCAGTATTAAGTCACTCAAAGATTTAAAAGGAAAGAAAATTGCTGTTGCAAAAGGAAGCAGTGGGTTTGACTTCCTTCACAAAACATTAAAGAAAGCTGGGATTTCTCCTAAAGAGGTAGAAATTATTCAACTTCAGCCAGATGAAGCGATGCCTGCTTTTCAAAATGGATCTGTGGATGCTTGGTCAATCTGGGAACCATTTATTTCACTTCAAACAATTGAACACGACGCTAAAATACTAGCAGATGGAGAAACGGTTGGTACATACTCTCCTAGTTTTGCAATTGCTAGAGAACAATTTATTAAAGACCATCCAAAAGAATTGGAAACCTTTATGAAAGTGTACGACAAAACTGTAAAATGGCAAAACGCTCACAATGAAGAAGCTGTTGCAATTTATGCGAAGACGAAAAACTTAGATGAAAAAGTAGTGGCGAATGTCTTAAAAAATACAAAACAATTTAATGTTCCTATTTCAAAAGAAATTATTAAAGATCAGCAAGATACGGCTGATTTCCAATATGAAATAGGCGCGATTAATAAAGAGATTGATGTATCCAAAGTAGTTGATAATACTTTCGTGAAAAAAGTAAGAAAGGAGGATGAAAAGTGAAAACAGCAGCCTACGTTCAAGTGCAAAGAGAAGGGAAAACAAGAAAACTAAAGGGAAAAAGAGGCATACCGTTATGGATAAAAGGATGCGCTTTGCCAGCTGTTATTCTCGCTGTTTGGCAGTATATAGGGAGTATGGGGTTTGTTTCTGCTAATATCTTACCAACACCAGTTGCTATCCTATCTTCCTTTTATGAACTCACGTTATCTGGAGAGCTTTTTAGCAATATGAAAATCAGTATCATAAGAGCAGCACTTGGTTTTCTACTTGGCGGTAGCCTTGGATTACTTTTCGGAATCTTAACAGGATTTTCTAAAAAAACAGAGGCGTATATTGACCCAACTCTTCAAATGTTACGCACAGTTCCACATTTAGCTGTAACACCGCTTTTTATTCTATGGTTTGGATTTGATGAAATTTCCAAAGTTTTATTAATTGCTCTTGGAGCGTTCTTTCCAATCTATATTAATACGTTTCTTGGAATAAGAAGTGTCGATACTAAGCTGTTTGATGTTGCTAGAGTTTTAGAATTTAGTTTTAAAGATAAAATTACAAAGCTGATTCTCCCTGCTGCCCTTCCTAATATTTTACTAGGTGTGCGCTTATCACTTGGAATTGCTTGGCTTGGCCTTGTTGTAGCTGAGCTTATGGGTTCAAGCGCTGGAATTGGCTACATGATTATGGATGCGCGCTTATATTCACTAACAGATAAAGTGTTCGTGGGAATTATCATCTTTGCAGTTGTCGGGAAAGCAACAGACTCCCTTGTGCGCTTATTTGAACGAAGGCTATTAAAATGGCGAGATAGTTTCAAAGGTTAATAAAATTTAAAGGAGCGATAAAAATGGAAATTTTATGGTTTATTCCAACGCATGGTGATGGTCGATATTTAGGAACACAAATTGGAGGAAGAGAAGCTGATCATACTTATTTTCGTCAAGTTGCACAAGCAGCGGACAGATTAGGATATACGGGCGTTTTGATTCCAACAGGAAAGTCGTGCGAAGACCCTTGGTTAACAGCAGCGGCCCTTGCGGCTGAGACGCAACGTCTAAAGTTTTTAGTAGCCGTTAGACCAGGTCTTATGCTTCCATCTGTTGCTGCTCGGATGACATCTACTCTTGATCGCATATCAAATGGTCGTTTACTGATTAACGTTGTAGCAGGGGGAGATCCGGTTGAGCTTGCAGGTGATGGTGTTTTCCTTTCTCATGATGAAAGATATGAAGCAACTGATGAATTTTTGAAAGTTTGGCGCAGTCTTTTAAAAGGAGATAAAGTTCATTTTGAAGGCAAGCATATTTCTTCTAAAGGGGGAGAGCTTATCTTCCCACCTGTTCAACAACCAACACCACCTGTTTACTTTGGTGGATCCTCAGAAGCAGGGCAGAATGTGGCAGCAGAGCATTCAGATGTGTACTTAACATGGGGAGAACCGCCAGAACAGGTAAAAGAGAAGATAAAAAGCGTTCGCGAAAAAGCGGCTAGGGAAGGGCGAACAGTAAAGTTTGGTATTCGTCTTCACGTTATTGTACGTGAAACAAATGAAGAAGCATGGGCCGCTGCTAATAAGCTTATTTCATATTTAGATGATGAGATTATCGAGCAAGCACAGCAACGGTTAAGTCGACATGATTCTACAGGCCAAACTCGAATGGCTCATCTCCATAAGAAAGGAAAAGAAGCTGACTTAGAGATTAGTCCGAACTTATGGGCTGGAATTGGTCTCGTGCGCGGGGGAGCGGGTACCGCTCTTGTTGGAGATGCCGAGACAGTTGCTGCAAGAATTAGAGAGTACCAAGAAATAGGGATTGAAAGCTTTATTTTCTCAGGGTACCCGCATTTAGAAGAATCTTATCGTTTTGCAGAGCTTGTTTTTCCGCTCTTATCTTTTGGAGTTGGCGAAGATATTGGACGTTCACGTGGAAACATTGGTGAAGCCATTGGAAACGATATTTTAGCGAAAGATATTAAAAAACAGTTAATTTAAAAACTAATGATCAAAAAAGTGCCTGAATAATTAAATTCAGGCGCTTTTTTAAAAGGAGAGAAAGAAAATGAATATTGATCACATAGAAGCCTTTATTTACGCTGTGCATTTAAACAGTATTCATAAAGCAGCAGATGCTTTATTTCTATCACAACCAACGGTAACGGCCCGAATAAAGACACTTGAGCGAGAGCTTGGGCAGGCATTATTTAAACGAAGTGGAAGAGGAATTAAACTAACGGAAAAAGGGCGAGAATTTTTTTCATATGCTGAACAAATTGTGCAAACATATGAAAAAGCGAAGAAACAGCTTAGTAAAGAGCATATCCAAAAAGAAGTGGTGATAGGAGCCAATCCTATTTCTTCTCAATACTTTATTCCTCATATTTTACCTTTATGGAAGGAAGCTCTTCCGGATGTCCATTTTACATTTATAACGGCAACAAATGAGATACTTGTGGATCAACTCATTCGGAAAGAGATTCACATTGCCTTTTTAAAAGAAATGAGCCGTGATGCAATTTATCAAAGCCCTGTACTTGATAATTCCGTTCGCCTTGTTTGTCATCCAAATCATCCTTTGGCGAACAAGACAAATATTAATGTGGACGATTTATCCGAAGATCCTCTTGTCTTCTTTGAATGTGGTGCTTTTGATTGGAATAGAATTCATAAAATGTTTGAAGCGGCAAATGTTAGTCCTCGCATTGAATTTCGAATTGGTCATTTAGAAGTAGCTAAATCACTTATTCAACAGAATAAAGGGATTGGGTTTTTACCTTCCTTATGTATAAAAGAAGAACTGAAGAAAGGGACGCTGGTTACGATTGAAACAGACCATATTTTAAATATAAAACAGCAAGTATATGGAACGTACTATGGAGCAAACCCTCCTTATTTATGGGATCATCTTTGGAACGTAATCGAATCTTTTGAAGAGAAAAGCAAGCAAGCAGAAGCTATATAAATGTATTTATTTTTTCTATAAATACAATAAATCTTTCTATCATCAAAAGCATTTATTTTATGAAATGTAGATGGTAGGATAAGTGTCAATTAGAAAAAACTTACTATCCTT
>Ga0268252_1000754_pt1 | contig 20252 bp, 21 predicted proteins | sample AgamicMgSfrz_FD_200244 | JGI IMG/M metagenome (GOLD analysis project Ga0268252, IMG submission 200244) | Agave microbial communities from Guanajuato, Mexico - Mg.Sf.rz (v2) (version 3) | ecosystem: Host-associated > Plants > Phyllosphere > Phylloplane/Leaf | place: Guanajuato, Mexico | collected... | reverse complement strand
CTATGGATTTATAATAAAACGAATTGAAAGCGTTGTCAATAAAAATTATAAATTCTTTCATTAGAATGAGTGGTAATAAATAGGCGTTTAAAAATATAATTTCCCTTGTAGGACAATGAAAGCTTGTGAATAGTAACAGTAAGATCAGAGACCGATTTAGAGGTATAAGTAAAATAATTTTTAGAAGTATATAGTGATCTTTACCATGTCATAACCTAGGTGGATAGAGAGGTTCAATAACAATTTTCTATTTGCCTTTTGTGTAAGTTCAACGTTGTTTACCGATAACTGGTGATCGATTGAAAAACAAGAGAATTTATTCTTGGAAGTGGTGTGGACATCATAGACATACATGTAGATACAATATAAGAATTTAGCCTTCCTTAACTGGGAACGCTAAAACTTGGAAGATAAATTAAAAAATGACTAAAATAAAGATTAGTGATTGTAATGGATTTTTAGAATTTAATAATCAAACTACATAATGAGAGGCATTTATATAGTTAAAGGTAAGATAGAATATGAACGTAAAAAAGCCTCATTTTGGTCGTTATAGAGGTTAGAGAATAAATAGTAAAATAAAAAAGTCCTTATTTAATGAAATAAGGACTTTTTAGAGATAGTGGATATTTTTAAAATCTGAACAGTCATATAAATTATATTTAAGCATTTATAACATTAAATTTTTTATTATTTCCCAGAAGGGGAACAAAAGTGAATTATTTTGCTTGATTTTAATTAAATTAAAAATTCTTTTTGAATACTGAGTGATCCTGATTAATCTTTGTATTTTCCCACATCCAATTGTGGAATTGTGGATACGCCTTTCTATATTGTTCAGCATATAACTGGTATTTTTCATGATTTTCTTTGCTAGGCTCTATTTTTTCTTGTTTAAAACGCACCATGTTAGCTGCGGCTTCTTCGATACTTTTATAAGCTCCTCCAGCAACACTAGCTAGAATAGCAGAACCTAAGCAAGCTACTTGGTTATCTTCAGGCACATTTATGGAAATATTGCTTACATCAGCATGAATTTGTAAAAATAATTCGCTGTTTGTTGCTCCTCCAGCTGCATATACCTCAGTAACATCAATTCCGTTCTTTCTGAAGTTACGGATATTATGATCTGTCCCGTAGGATATCGCTTCCATAATAGCCCGGTAAATGTGGGCCCTTCCATGTTTTAAAGACAATCCGGATATTAACCCTCTAACATTTGGATCAACATGCGGTGATCGATTTCCTTGCCAATAATCTAGTACAATAAGTCCTTCAGAACCAGGTGGAATGTTAATTGCTTCTTGATTTAATAAATCATAAATATTTAAATTTTTATTTGTTGCTGTAATTTCTAAGTCCTTACAAAAATTTGTTCTGAACCATTTAATTGTAGAACCAGTAGAAGATTGTCCTGCTTCAACTAAACCTAAACCTGGAACTACTGCGTCAGGAAATGTACCTAATATCTCCCTGCCATGAATAGACTTAGTAGTTAATGTGTAAAGGTTATGTGAAGAACCCGTAAGGAGAGCTAGCTTTCCAGGTTGAGTTATTCCTAAACCAATTATTCCATTAAGGGCATCTACTCCTCCTTGAGCCACTGGTGTTCCAATTCTTAGCCCTAATTCTTCTGCTGCATCTTTGGTAAGTCCACCAATATGTTCACCCAATGAGCATATATCTTCCGGTAGTTTCTCAAAAATATCTCCTAAGCCAACGGATTCATAAAAATGCTTAGGAATGCCCCCTTCTTCTTGGTTATAATGCCATCTATAAGTTGTAGTACTAATGCTGCCGGTATATCTACCTGTGAGCATATACGTATACCAATCAGAAAAGTCCATAAGCTTTTCTGCGTTTTTATAATTGTGAGGCTCATTTCTTTTTAGCCATAAAGCTTTACACACCATCCACTCTGGAGAAACCTTTCCATAACCATTATATTTTAGAACCTCATGTCTAGTAGAAGAAATAAACTGAGCTTCCTCATGAGATCGAATATCCATCCATAAAAGAGCACGCCTTAATGGTGTTCCGTCATTTTTACAAGGGACAATAGTAGCACAGGTTGTATCTAAACTTAATCCGATAATTTCATCCTTAGTAGATCCAGATTGATTCATTGCCTTTTTCATACTACTGACTAAAGCAGACCACCATTCATCTGGATCTTGCTCTGCCCAGCCAGGGTGAGGGTAATACGTTTGATATCCGGTCACACCATAGCCTACCTGATTACCATGTAAATCGTATATTCCTACCCTGACACTCTCTGTACCTGCATCTATCCCAATGACTAACTCCTTTTTCATCGTACATTCTCCTCTTCAAAAAGTTAAATTCTCTAAGCTGTAATTATTACCTTAATTATTTTAAACTAATTAATATGGGAATAGAAATTTGTTTTTTTATCTTTATTCTTAATAATTAGAAAGCCTTTCATTCTAATCACATTAAATAATAGATATAACCAAAATAAAAACAGAGGTCATAAAAATATTAGCTGAATTTTCAAAAATTTATAATTGGCAGTAAAAAATAAGTCAATATAAAAAATTTTGACCGCATTACTTTTACTTACTTAATTACAGTACGGTTATTATAAACTTTTTCTTTATGCTAAAATAGGTTTTAATTTTACTAATTTAGGTTCAATTAATGAATTTATACTCTGCACGAATAATGAATGTAGCTTCTAAATCATTGATTTTTTCTTGTGTAATATCTTGATCAAAAAATTATTAAAATCGAAAAAGATAAAAATACATTAGTTTATGGATTGTAGATAAATAGGAATAAATGAGGGAGGTATTAAAAGGAAGCTAGAGGTTTTTTTGAAATTCTGTTGAACTAATTATTATAAATGACGTAGATTTACATACAAAATTTGTAATACAGTTTATAAAAAGGGGTAACGAAAAATTAGGGTTAAAAGTACTCTGAGCAAGGGTATCAGTTTTAAAAAGAAAACCGGTAGAACAGATGCCGATGGATACGATCGATAATAAGCAATAGAATTCTTAGTTAACTTTATTGACTCCGAACTAGATGATTAAATTTAGAATAAACTATATTAGGGAGAGGAACAATGTGAAAAGTTCTGAAATGGAATCAGATTTATATTGTATTACTTGTAACGAGGAAACTCCTCATATTATTACTTACATTAATGGCAATCTGGAAAGTGTAAAATGTGAAGAGTGTGAACGTGTAATGAAAATACAGAGAAATATTATGAAAGAGTTTTATAAGGAAGTTTATGACCGTATTTCGACAAAGCCATCGAGAATTACCACAGAATACAAAGAAGATTTAAGTAGATTTTTATATAGGCTTCCTATCCGGGTAATTAGTAAACCTTATCGCATTATGAGTGATTTAAATGAGTCACGTAAAGTTATTAAAAGATTTAAGTAATAAGACATATAAATTGTATATAAAAGCTTTGAATCATTGTAATCAACTACTGGGACTTAAGTTAAATAACAGGAGCATTTCTACATTGAGAACTAGTGATGCTCCTATTACTTCACTACTTTTTTAAAGGTAGCCTTTGAATTTGTGAATATAAACTGTTCTATTGTTTGTCTAAATACTTGCTTCCCTTTTCCCTGTAATAGGTGTCCGCAATTCTATCAACTATAATCTGCCCATTTATGTAACTGACAACAGAAACACTGCAATTTTCATGTACAGAGTATTCATCACTTTGTGTTACTTGTAAGATGTAATTTCCAATAGTGATACCATGTGAAAAAATTAGAATATTTCCACCATCTAAAGCGTGTTTCTTTATAATATCTTCAACTGCATTGAGGGTTCTTGTAAAAAGTTGTACACAGGACTCACCTTCGGGAGCAGAAGCATTTAAATCTTTAAAACTGAATAAATTTTCTAGGATATTTCCATGTTGAGCGAAGATTTCCTCTTCTATCAAAGATTCTAAAACGCCGAAGTTCATTTCCTTAATTCGAGGATCAATGATTAAAGGGATGTCTCGATCACCTATGGCATATTTTGCTGTGTCTAGAACTCTCTGACTGTCACTTGAGTAGGCTTCTTTAAAGTTGATATCAGATAATCCTTTCCCCACAGATTTTGCTTGAAGGATTCCTCTTTCCGTAAGTGGTGAATCACAAAATCCTTGTATTCGTTTTTCGACATTATATTGAGTTTCGCCATGGCGGACAAAATATAGAGTGACTTTTTTATCGTTTGTCAAATCTAAACACATCCTTTGTTTTTAGTTGTTCTTGCTATTACATAGTAAAATAAAAAGACAATTCATATCCACATTTTAAGTACTTACAATTATTCATACTTTAGAATAAAAAAAGATACCCAAGGGTATCCCAATACAACAAATAACGTTATTTTGCCTCTAAAAAGCAGTCTAGCTAATATCTCTGACCTTAGTTTCATAAATTTCTCTGTATGTTCCAATAGCAATATTGTCTGGTGTATTATCTAAAGAGTTATTATTGAGATGTCTAATACATTCAGCTTCCAGAGCAGCCTCTCCAAATTTTTTGTAAGCTACAAAACGATGAACTAGTATGGGTCTAGAAATTCCTTTATGACTTATACCAAATTTTTTATAAGTAGAATTTTTAAACTTACCAATTGAACCTTTTACAACTTTACCTTTTGGGTTAATTATTTCACCTAATTTATTAACAGTATAGCCCTTTTGGCTTGCCATTCTTATCATTTCATTGCTTTTACTCACAAAATCAACTCCTACATACGTGCGCCTAGACTGGACAATACACTCTTATTGAATCATTCGTCTAATCTTTTTATCTTATATTAATATTTAGGGGCTTTTTCCCAATCAGTTGCAAACTTTTCAATACCTTGGTCCGTTAATGGATGCTTAGAAAGCTGCTCAATAACTGAATATGGAATTGTGGCAATATGAGCTCCAGCTATCGCTACACGAGTTACATGATCTGGGTGTCGAACAGAAGCCGCAATAATTTGTGTATCAAAATTATGAGTGCGGAATAACTCAGCAATTTTTTCTACTAACTGTACGCCATCTTCAGAAATGTCATCCAGACGGCCAAGAAATGGAGATACGTAAGTAGCACCTGCCCGTGCTGCTAAAAGTGCTTGATTTACTGTGAAAATAAGAGTCACGTTTGTTTTAACACCTTTTTTAGCAAGGTAGCGACAAGCTTCTAAGCCAGCTAATGTCATAGGTAATTTAATTGTTACTTTCTCATCTCCGCCATTAATTTTAATAAGTTCTTCTGCTTGTTCAATCATTTCTTCTGCTGTAACTGCATCAGGCGTTACTTCAGCAGAAACAGACTCAACCTCGGGAACTACCTGACAAATTTCTGCAATTCGGTCTTCGAATTTTATTCCCTCTTTAGCAACTAAAGAAGGATTCGTGGTAACTCCAGATAAAACTCCTATCTTATATGCTTTTCGGATATCCTCAAGATTTGCTGTATCAATAAAAAATTTCATTATAAATCCCTCTCAATTTTATATTTATTGTACAAAAACTTTACTAGCTTTCTTATAGCTTTAATCAAAATTTATATTTGCAAACAAATTTTGATTTAATATCTAAAAAATTCAACTAATTGTCGTCATTTGTAATGAATCTGACCTTTCTAGAGCCGCATTCTTAATATCATTTGATGTTAATTTAAGTAATTTCTCCAAAAATCTCACTGTTTCTATTGTATCTTGAATATCCTTTTCTGTATGAACGTTCTCTTTTTTGACTTCTTTTATAACTTCTTTTATAGATTCCTTATAAGTATTTGTTTTAATAAACCATTCTCCTAAAAGATTCTTGGTAGCTTGTCTTTCATTTTGACTTTTAACTGCAAACAAACTTTCTGTCTCAGGCTCCTGTAATGTAATCCGAGTAAAATCACGATTCATACAGATACTAAAATAGCTTCTGTGACTATCATAATATTTTTCTTTTCTTAGAAGAAAATACTTAATCCCCAACTGGATTTCATAGAATAGCTCATCTTTAGTAGGAATACAAATTTTTCTTATTTCACTCGTTTCCCTCAAGTCTACATATATTTCCAAACCAGTTACCGTTGTAATTACTTTGGCATCTAGCACATCCATACTGTTCACCTCTCTTTACAGTAAAATTACGATGTATCTATTCTGAAATTAAATTTGTTAAAGTACATAATAAATAATCATTCATTTATTTTTTAATAGATTCGATACAGCCACCTACATACGAAATGATAGAGAAGCCATAATTAAGTTTTTACCATTGTTTTATGATATAACGATTAAATAAATAATAACTCTTGTATTTAGGTAAGATCACCTGCAAGTAAAGGCATTTTCATTCATTAGGAAAGAGTTATTTAGACAAACGCTCCATAAGAACAGCCTTTTCAGCTTCGAAACCTGGTTTTCCAAGTAAGGCGAACATATTTTTCTTGTAAGCTTCGACGCCAGGTTGATCAAAAGGATTTACACCTAGTAAATGTCCACTCATAGCACAAGCCTTCTCGAAAAAGTAAACCATCTCTCCGTACGTATATTCATTTAGTTCATCTAGTTCAATAATAAGATTGGGAACCTCCCCATCTACATGGGCCAAAAGTGTACCTTGAAATGCATTTTTATTTACCTCGTCCATTGTCTTGCCAGCTAAGAAGTTTAATCCATCGATATTCTCTGGATCTTCTTGAATTGTCACTTCAACTTGAGGTTTCTTAATTTGCATTACTGTTTCTATAAGGTTACGTCGACCTTCTTGTACATATTGTCCCATCGAATGCAAATCTGTTGAAAAGTCAACAGAAGCAGGGAATAATCCTTTTTGATCTTTTCCTTCACTTTCTCCAAAAAGTTGCTTCCACCATTCCGATACATAATGAAGAGAGGGTTCATAATTAACAAGTAATTCAATGTCTTTACCTTTACGGTTTAATACATTTCGAACTGCCGCATACTGATAGCTCTCGTTAGTCGATAAGTCGGCATTATTATATTTTTGAGCTGCAGCCAACGCACCCTCCATCATACGATCAATGTCAATTCCTGCTGCTGCTATTGGTAATAGACCTACTGCTGTTAACACAGAATATCTTCCGCCCACATCATCTGGAATCACAAAAGTTTCATATCCTTCTTCGTCAGCAAGCCTCTTTAATGCACCCTTTTCTCGGTCAGTAGTAGCAAAAATGCGTTTTCTTGCTCCTTCTTTTCCATATTTTTTCTCCAGATGGTCACGGAATAGACGGAAAGCAAGGGCAGGCTCAGTAGTTGTCCCAGATTTCGAGATAACATTTATAGAAATGTCTTTACCTTCCAATAGTTCAAACAAATGAGTTATATAGGTAGAACTGATATTCTGACCAGCAAAATAAACTTGTGTGTTACCAGCCATTTGATTGTGAAAGCTGTGAGACAATGCTTCAATAGCTGATTTTGCCCCTAAATAGGAACCTCCAATGCCAATTACAATAAGAGCCTCTGAATGATTTCTGATTCTCTTGGCAGCTTGTTTAATTCGTGCAAACTCGTCTTTATCATAGTTAAGAGGCAAATCAACCCAACCAAGATACTCACCTCTAAGACCTTTCTTGTCATGAAGCACATTATGAGCTGCTTTCACAAAGTCACTTAAATTATCTACTTCAGTTTTCTTCATAAAAGATAATGCGTTAGAGTAATCAAACGAAATTGACATAATATATTGCTCCTTTATATTTAGTGATTCATGATATTGAATTTTCACTTAGAAGTTCTAAAGATTATATTTGTATGACTTTATCTAATTCTGTTATAAAACTATACGATACATGAACGCTAATTTAACTACTATTTTTAAGAATATAAAGGGTTTAAAAACCCTTTATATTCCTTTTATTGACCTTAGTGATTCCAAGTTTAGTGACAATGCTTTTCTTCATAATGTGAGATTTTCTGGATGCGTTTTTCATGGCGATTACCAAGAAATTGTGTTGTTAACCATGCTTTTGCGATTTCACGAGCCAATCCTGGTCCGATCACACGCTCTCCCATTGCTAAAATGTTGCTATCATTATGCTCACGCGTGGCTATTGCACTAAAAACATCATGTACGAGCGCACAACGGATTCCTTTTACTTTGTTTGCTGCAATGCTCATTCCAATTCCAGTACCACAGATTAAAATTCCGCAATCTGCTTCCCTATTTGCTACCTTTTCCGCAACAGGTATAGCGTAGTCTGGATAATCAACAGAACTATTACATTTACATCCTAAATCTTCATACATAATTTTCATTTCATCCATTAGTGACATAATCTCTTTACGAATGTTTAATCCCCCATGATCTGAAGAAATTAGTACTTTCATGCTGTTAACCTCCATGTTTAAAGGTATTCTCAGGTAAAATCATATAATTTTTCCTATTCTACTTTTCCAAGTCCTTCTCTTTCTACTACCTCATCAATTGCAGTAATCACATTTTCTGCATCTTCACCATTAGCAATTACCTTAACGGTAGCCCCTTTTGGAATTCCAAGTGACATGACACCCATAATCGATTTTAAGTTTACTTGCTTTCCGTTATAATCAATTAGTACTTCTGATTGAAATCCTGAGACAGCACCGACTAATTTTGTTGACGGACGCGCATGTAGTCCTGCATCGTCTACTATAATGTAATTTTTTTCAGCCATTTGTAATCCCTCTCCCATTTATTAATGTACGATAGCAACTTCTATTAACTCTTTTACTTTTGCAACAACATTTTCAACTGTAAAACCAAATTCTTTCATAATTGTTTCACCAGGAGCAGATGCACCGAAGTGATTAATACCAAGAACTTGTCCTTCGTCTCCAACATAGCGTTCCCATCCAAGTGTAGAAGCCATTTCAATACCTAAGCGTTTTTTCACTGATTTAGGGAGAACACTTTCTTTGTACTGAGCTGACTGCTCTTCAAAACGATCCCAAGCAGGCATACTTATAACAGATACATCGATGCCTTCTGCAGCTAATACTTGTTGTGCTTCTACTGCTAGGCTTACCTCTGATCCCGTTGCAAGTAATAATGCTTCAGCTTGATTTTTATTAGCTTTAGATACAACGTATGCACCTTTAGATACACCTTCGTATGCATTTTCTTTTGTACCTTCAAGCGTAGGTAGATTTTGACGAGTTAACACAAGCGCCGTTGGGCGGTCAGTTGATTCTAATGCCAAACGCCATGCAGCAGCTGTTTCATTTGCATCTGCAGGACGAATTACTGAAAGACCTGGCATTGCACGAAGTGCAGGCAATTGTTCAATTGGCTCATGTGTTGGGCCATCTTCTCCCACTGCGATGCTGTCATGTGTGAATACATATGTTACAGGAAGCTTCATTAAAGCTGCCAAGCGAATTGCTGGGCGAAGATAATCAGAGAATACGAAGAATGTTCCACCGAATACTTTGACACCGCCGTGTAGAGCCATGCCATTTAATGCAGCTCCCATTGCGAATTCACGTACACCAAACCAGATGTTACGCCCACTATAATCAGCCGGAGTGAAATCTTCTGAACCTTTAATCATTGTTTTATTTGAGCCAGCTAAGTCAGCTGATCCACCGAAGAATTGAGGCACAGCTTGTGCTACTGCATTTAATACTTCTCCAGAAGAAGCACGAGTTGCTAAACTCGAACCTGTTTTATATACCGGCAGTTGCTGTTCCCAGCCTTCTGGTAATTTTCCTTCCACTGCTAGTTCAAATTGACGAGCTAGTTCAGGATACTTTTCCTTATATTGAGCAAATACATCGTTCCATTCGTTTTCTTTCTTTTGGCCAGCTTCAGCAATTGTAGCTTTGAAGTGAGCATATACTTCTTCTGGTACATAGAAATCTTCTTCAAATGTCCATGCATATGCTTCTTTTGTTAATTTCGTTTCATCGGCACCTAATGGGGAACCGTGCACACCAGATGTACCTGCGTGGTTTGGAGAACCAAATCCGATTGTTGTTTTCACTTCAATTAGTGTTGGGCGTGTTAAATCGGCCTTCGCTTCTTCGATTGCGTTTGCGATTTCAGTTAAGTTATTCCCATCTTCTACACGGATTACTTGCCAGCCATAAGCTTTAAATCGCTCTTCTGAATTTTCCGAAAATGAACGGTCTAAATCGCCATCCAATGAAATATCATTTGAATCATAGAGTACAACAAGTCGGCCTAGTTTTAAGTGCCCTGCTAATGAAGCTGCTTCAGCTGATACACCTTCCATTAAGTCTCCGTCACCACAAATAGCATATGTAAAGTGGTCAACAACTTCTAATCCTTCTTTATTATATGTTTCAGCTAGATGACGTTCTGCCATTGCTTTACCAACAGCCATTGCAATACCTTGTCCTAAGGGGCCAGTTGTTGCATCAACACCTGCTGTATGACCAAACTCTGGGTGACCCGGTGTTTTACTTCCCCATTGACGGAAGTTTTGAAGGTCCTCAATTGACAAGTCATATCCAGCTAAATGAAGCAAGCTGTATAATAGTGCTGATCCGTGTCCTGCTGATAATACAAAGCGATCACGGTTGAACCAGTTTGGATTCTTTGGGTTGATGTTCATAAATTTTGTCCACAATGTATACGCCATTGGAGCAGCTCCCATTGGCATACCTGGGTGACCTGAATTTGCTTTTTCAATAGCGTCTATAGATAGTGTTCGAATGGTTGAAATAGATAATTGTTCAATAGATGAGTTCATTTTTCTTCTCCTTTTTCTTTCCATTTTTAAAAGATAAGGGGACGATGGTATAACTATCTCGTCCCGCATTTCCTTTAAATTAATTCAACATCGCCTTTGCTGTTTCTTCATCAGTAATTAATACCTCAATTAATCTGCCTTCTAAGGCCGCCTTTATTGCCTGCACTTTTTCAATTCCACAAGCAACTCCGACCACAAGAGGAATGTCTCTTAGCTGTTCTAGATTGAGCGTAATAACTTTTTCATTCCAAGAACCATCTGCTGTCTGTCCTTTTTTATTAATAAAGTTATAACAAATGTCTCCAACTACATCGCCTTGATCAAAATAGCCTTTGTGATCTTCACCCAGATAAGATTTTACCATCGTTGAATGTACAGGAGTTCCACCAATCCCTACAATTGCTATGTCAGACTGAGTGGCTAATTCAAAAACATTCAGAATAGAATTTTGCCTCATAAATAATTCCTTGGATTCTTTAGAATCAACCATTACAGGTGCATGAAGAAGCTTATAATTAGCATGCAGTCTCTCCGCAAGTTGAGCTACAATATGGTTTGCATGTATATCCATTCGTTCATTTCCCATTCCTCCCACTAAAGGAACAAATGTAACAGATGGATAAAATTGAGGAGATGTCAGAGACATCGCTACCTCATGCAATGTTGTACCTCCGGATATCCCCACTGTTTGACCGTCTTTCAGTACTCGTAGTAAGTATTTACTCGCCGCAGCTCCTAACCTACTCTTGGACGATTCACCGCCAAGAGTAGGGATACATACTACTTCACGTAAACTGTACAAACGTTCAATTTTACCTTCCAATTGTCTATAAGGATGGATTTTATCATCATGAATGATAATTTCTACAATTCCAAGATCCCTAGCTTTTGAAAGATACTTAGAGACAAGAGATCGGCTGACTCCTATCTCATTCGCAATTTGGGATTGAGTAGCTCCTTCTTCATAATACATATGAGCTACTTTCACAAGTAATCGACTATCTTCAGGAAAGCTCAAACTAGTACCTCCATTTCTCTTTCTACTCTGTTCGGACTCTAGGAGGCCTTATCTTATTATGCCTTAAATTCAATAACGCTCCCATTTTCAAATTGCGGAAGTACATGTGGGCGCGCAAACACAGCACCTGGAAGAACTTCTTCTGTAGGTTCTGAAAAGTAAATCGAGATGTGACCAAGTTCTTTCAGGTTATTATTTGCTAAAGAGCCAACAGCTGTGATGGTAAATTGCTGATCATTAATTTGGAGAGTGCCACCTTCTTTGATTGGCTGCTCTGAACCATCTTCTTCCACTTCATGAATGACCGCAACTTCTTTTAACCCTTCTGGTGCTTGGGGTCCAAATAAAATCATGATTTTCTCTTCTTCGAATGATAAAGCCAATTCTCCAATTTCTTTTACGATCGATTTGTACATGCTAATTCCTCCATTATTTATAAAGTTATAATTAATACATTCCAATACTTGCAATATAGGCAATGACAACAGCAAGAACGCCTGTAATTAAACGACTATATAACACTGCTGGTACCCCATATTGTACGGTTTCTGGCTTTGCTTCCCCCAGTGATAATCCAACTGGAATAAAGTCTGCACCCACTTGTCCGTTAATAGCAAATAAAGCAGGTAATGCAAATTGTGGTGGAATATTTCCTTTGGCAATTTCGGTACCTATTAAAACACCGACAACTTGTGCAATTACTGATCCAGGACCTAGTACAGGAGAAAGGAATGGTAAAGTACACACAAGCACAATTACAATTAATCCCCATAACGAACCGGCAAGTGGTGATAAGAATGTTGCAATAACATCGCCGATGCCTGTGTAGTTAATGATTCCGATTAACATACTAACGAAAGCCATAAATGGGATAATATTTTTAATCAGCATATCCACAGAATCGCGTCCTGCTTGATAGAAGGTTCCTGTCACTTTACCAATTCCTCTTGAAAATCTCATCAAGAAGTTATCGCCTTCACTACCTTGTTTTTCTTCTTTAGAACTTTCTCTATCTGAGGTACCCACTTGTTTAGTTGCTGGACTTTCTGTGGTATCCGATTGAATAATTTCCGATCCTGTTTGCTCATCTGCTACAGTGATCTGCTTTTCTGTCACACCTGATACAAAGATGTCTTCTTTAATATGCTTCGCGAGTGGACCAGACGGTGAAGAAGGAAGAATATCAACCGTGGGAATACGTTTCATTGGATAAAGACCAATTCGCGCCGTGCCTCCACAATCGATAACCACGCACATCATTTCATCTTCTGGCACCGAGGATTTAAATCCATCTACTGCTTCTGTACCCGAGACCTCGGCAATTTTTCTAGCTACAGGGTGGATTCCTCCCCCTGTGATGGAAACAACTTTCACTTTCTTTCCTTTTGGTTCAATTCGTAGGCCTGTTCCCCATCCACCTGAACCTTTATCAACAAAAACTGCACGTTGCTTAGTTATCGACTGTTTAGTTACCGCACTTTCTTGCATAACCGATTCTGTTTGCTCATCTGCTACAGTGATCTGCTTTTCTGTCACACCTGATACAAAGATGTCTTCTTTAATATGCTTCGCAAGTGGACCAGATGGTGAAGAAGGAAGAATATCAACTGTAGGAATACGTTTCATTGGATAAAGACCAATTCGCGCCGTGCCTCCACAATCAATTACTACACACATCATTTCATCTTCTGGTACCGACGTTTTAAATCCATCTACTGCTTCTGTACCCGAGACCTCGGCAATTTTTCTAGCTACAGGATGGATTCCTCCTCCTGTAATGGAAACAACCTTTACTTTCTTTCCTTTTGGTTCAATTCGTAAGCCTGTTCCCCATCCACCTGAACCTTTATCAACAAAAACTGCACGTTGCTTAATCATGGTGCTTCCTCTTTGTGCCATGATAACTCCTCCCCATCTTAAGAATTCGCTTCCATTCTTTTCGCTAGGTATTTTGTGATTTGCTCCGTAATCACACCTCGCATTAACATAATGACAATACCTACTAAGAAGTAGCGCACTGCAAGATCAGATCCCGAATAACCAGCTTCCTTGATACCATTCGCTATTCCTAAGTAAATGAAAAGCTCTCCTGCGTTTGCATACGGGAATAAAGCTGTCACCGGATGAAAGAAACTCACTAAAGAATCAAAAAACGCAGGTTTTTGTTTTTCTGGTAAAAAACGTCCAAATGTATAAGCCATTGGGTTTGTTAGCAATAAAAGTGATAGAATTGGCATCAACGTGTATCTTAGCAACGTATATTTTGCAGCGAATTGAATGACTTTATCAAACCTCTCTTCTCCTACAAACTTAATCATTGCGTACGTAAATGTTAGTAATACAACTAGGGTTGGTACAGTATTAGTCATTAAACTCATAAACTGTTTTCCACCAGCATCAAACATACCGATAAAATGTTCTCCGAACCATTGAATCCATTCCATTGAAATGAGCACTCCTTTCTATTAAATTAATGAGATATTTTTTTTAGATATTGATACTAATGCATTTTCAGCAGCCTTTGAAAGAGCTACATTTATTGCAGGTAGTTGCTTAGATTTCTTCTTATTACTTACTTTATTGTTCTTTACAACGTCTAGTATAACTCCAGCATGTTGGCCTTTATATTTTCCTACTTCTTTAAACTTGGATAGGACGGAAAAACCATTTACTACATAACATTCTTGAATAATGTAATTACTATCTACGACAAGCATCCCAATAGCTCCGGGTCTAAACTTTCTTCTCTCCATACCCGAAAAGAAATAATACCCTTTTTTTCCCTTGTAAGCTCTTACAACCTCATCCATACTTTTTCTATAGTAGCGCATTTGTATAAAAGTAAGTGCGTATTGAACGATTAACAGAAGACAAAGAAGTATAATAAACTTCATAAAAAGCAACCCCTCCTCTTAAGTCCCTTTATTTAGAAAAAAGGTGCAGCAAAGTCCATTTTCTAATAGGGGTTTGCTGCACGCTTCGGAACTTAAATAGTGGTCAATACTTCACCTTTCGGTGCTGATGTAGGGAATAAGTGATCTTGAAGCGATCTTAATTTCCATACAGTTGTTGTAGGATCTAGCTCTACGTCCTCCGTCGTTAGGAATTGACCTTGGCGAATATCTTTTTTCGCTACAACTTTACCACTAATTAAACCAATTGGAATATGACCATTTTGTTTCATATCCTGATGTGTTTCGAGAACACCGCGTACACAATAGCCTCCAATACCATCTAATGTTTCACCAGCTTTAATATCACGTTTTGCAACAGTAACCGTTTCCGAAACTGGTGCACCAATTGGGTGAATGGAAGAGTCATGTTGTAAAACAGCTTTTGCGATAGTGATTGGTGTTTCTAAACTTGCTAAATGATATGGGCGATATAAAATGTGATGATCTCTTTCGCCTTTTTTCAATAGATAATTTAGCTCGTGCGCAACAGCTTCATTTTGACCTTTTACAATAACAAATACGCCAGGTGCCAGGCCATCTACATATTCCACTACACCAAACTTATTTAATACGCCACCGTTATCTTTCACATCTAAATCTTTGATAACTGAATCAAGATCTCCAGCAATTCCGTGCATTCCCACTACATCTGGTACAAACCCAATTGCATTAGATAATAAGTTCATTTCAGCCATTGTCTTTGTGCCATCTTGGAAAGCTGCAAGCATGTGAGAAGACATTTTTTTCTTGTTTGCCTCTTCTTGTGCAGTAGAAGGGTTAGCAGTGACATTTAATTTATTATTTTTTCCTTTACCAGCAACTAATACTTCCATTCCCATCGTTTTTGCGAATTCAAATAGCTCAAGCGTTGCAGCTGGCTCATCGCCTGCTGAACCTGTGTAAACTAATCCTGCATTCTTAAACATTTGATGCATCACTGGTCCAATTGTAATATCTACTTCAACGTTTAATAGAACAAGGTGCTTTTTAGAACGGAAAGCTTCAAGCGAAATATTTGCCCCTACTTCTGGAACGCCTGTAGCATCCACAATTACTTCTACATTTTGAGATTGAATCACTTCGCGAAAATCATTTGATACGATAATGGATTCTTTTCTATCTGCCTGTGCGTTATAGTAATCAGCAGCTCGTTGTGCGGCCTCCACATTTATATCACTAATCCCAGTGACACTCATACCAGGAATACGAGAGATTTGACCAATCATTCCAAATCCCATTTGTCCAGCACCGATAACTCCTACTTTAATTGGTTCATTTGCACGTTCTCTTTCTAAAAGCTGTTGATAGATTGACATCTATTCCATCTCCCTTATACGATTTTCTTTTTTAGAAATAAATAATGTTCTGAAAACAAAAACTATTAACCGTTTACAAAAAAACAGATTCATGAGTATTAACTACTGTTTCTGTTATTTTGAACGCACTTTAACATTTGTTAACAAAAAGAACAATTATTCAATTTATATGACATATGTTACAGTAGATAACATTTGTCACTTTCTACGTGTTTATATTAAAATGAAATGGAATCGTTGTCAACAAAAAATTGAAATTAAATAAAAGAACAGGATGATACAGGAATGAATAGAAAAGATTATTACTATGACGAACATGCACCAAAACCACAAGTTATTGTTCCAGCAGTTTCAGCTATCATATTCCATGGTGGGACAAAAATTCTTCTTCAAGAAAGAATAGATAATGGGAAATGGTCTTTACCTGGCGGTACTATGGAACCAGGTGAAACAGTGGAAATAGCAATAAAACGAGAGGTAAAAGAAGAAACTGGTTTTGATATAGAGGTAAAACAATTATTAGGAATATATAGTGACCCTAATCATGTCATAGCATATGCGGATGGAGAGATTCGACAACAATTCTCTATTTGTTTTATATGTGAAATTAAGGGTGGTTCATTGGCAGTTAGTAATGAATCCAAAAGGGTAGAATTTATTTCTATAAGTGAAATAGACACAGTAGACATACATGTAACTCAAAAGGTAAGAATCCAGGATGCCTTAACTGGGAAGAGTGAAGCTTTTATAAGATAAATTAAGTAGAGATTATGGAATGGAAAAGCTATTGGCCTATTGATTGGTCAAGACCTAATTAACAAAGGAAGATTTAGACACCATAGTCTATGTTTAAAACATATATTAATAAAAAGACTTTTTACAAAGGAGAAAATAAATGAATAAAAAAATATGCAGTATTAGTAAAGAACAAATTCAACATTCATTAGAAAATAATACGAGACAGTACTTGGTAGGGAAATTATCACTTCCTCAAGTACTTAATCACATAGAGGATGATAAGCTAGAAATTGGTATTACATCATACACTGATTTTCATAGCGAGTCACCTCACTATCATACTCAAGCTTACGAGTACCAATACATAGTCAAAGGTATAACAGAATATATGGATGTAGAAACCGGACAAGAATATACTTTCCATCAGGGAGACTTTTATGTGACTCCCCCTGGCATTAAGTATGCTCAACGATCACAACCAGGTACAGAAATCCTATTCATAAAAACACCTCCAGGTAATGACAAACAAATAATTGAGACAACAGATAAAGTTAAAGAATGGCTAAAAGGCAAATAGTATAGTGGGTTTTTCCATGAAGACAATTTCTATAGAGCCGATCATATGTATAAAAAGTGCATGCTCCGGAAAAAGAACCCTTGTCAGACTCCTGGGACTGACCCTATAGAGTGAGACAAATAAAAAACACTTTTACGTTAAAAAACGGGTATGTAGTAACTAACAATAACTTGGAGGTCTCTTTTCTATGGGAAAAAGAGTGAGCTATCCAGTAGAAGTGAAATTAAAAGCAATTGAAATGAGATTGACAGGAATACCGGTTAAAGAAGTTATGGAAACTATAGGAACTAATAGATAAAGAAGCAATGTTTTAAAAATTTTTCAGACTAGCTTTTTCAATTTATAAACAATATCTATAGACATTGTCCAGAAATTATTTTATAATTCCCCCTTACGTTCTAAAAAAACAAAGAGAAAGGGGAGTTATTATGAACCGTTTCCAATTTTCTCGAGACCTTATTTTAAGTGTCTTCATGATTTCTACTTTTGCTATTGGAATGACAGAATATGTAGTGACAGGATTGCTCACTCAATTTTCTGCTGACTTAAATGTTGATATTTCAAAAACAGGTTTACTGTTAAGTGTTTATGCCATTAGTGTGGCCGTCTTTGGTCCCATCTTACGAATGGCCACTATTAAATTTCCACCTAAACCCTTACTTATTGGGTTAATGGTTATTTTTATTATAAGTAATACAATGGCTGCAACGGCTCAAAACTTTGAAATTTTACTTCTTTCAAGATTAGTATCAGCCATTATGCATGCTCCATTCTTTGGAGTGACTATGACCATCGCTTTTAATCTCTCAACACCTGAAAAAGGGCCACGTGCAATTGCTGCAGTACAAGGTGGATTAACTCTTGCTATCATGCTAGGTGTTCCTTTTGGGTCTTATCTAGGTGGAATGTTTGAATGGCGTTTTGTTTTCTGGACCATTGTATTTATAGGCATCGTAGCCTTAATAGGCCTTATTTTAGTTACGCCTAATCAAAAAGTGGAGGTTACACCAAACTTACGCCAAGAACTTCGGATTTTTAGAAATCGAAATGTATTATTTGTCCTTGCTATTATTGTTTTCGGCTTTTCTGGAGTATTTACAGCTTATACCTTTACAGAGCCAATGCTTCATAAGATTGCGGGATTAGATACCCTTGGTATTACTATAGGTCTCTTCCTATTTGGACTGGGTGCTGTAATTGGAAATTTTGTTTCTGGTAAAATCCCATCTGAGCTATTAACAAAAAGACTGATTTTAGCTTTAGGTGTTTTAGCTCTCATATTAGCGCTCTTTACTTTCCTTATACCTTTCAAGCTTATGGCATTTGCTATGTGCTTTCTATTTGGAGCTGGTACTTTTGGAACAACACCTATTCTTAATTCAAAAATTATTCTTGCTGGTAAAGAAGCACCCTCATTATCTGGAACAATTGCAGCATCTGTTTTTAATTTAGCTAATTCTATTGGTGCTACACTTAGCACAATCTTTTTGAATACTGGTGCAAGCTTTACGTTAATTACACTCATTGCAGCTGGAATGATTACCTTTGGAATGATTTTAACTTTTATTACTCACAAGGTAGAGGATAAGTCGCTCTTCTTCCAGACAAATAGCTAGGCTAATCTAAGCCTAGTTATTTGTTTTTATACAAAAGATACGTTAAATTAAAGGATTCTCTTCTTTTATTAATATACTTTAATATATCTTCATAATTTACATAAACACAATTATCGGCAATCGTAATTAGATTTAAATATTCTATTTTGAATTAAATGAATAACTCATTATCTTTTGAACAAGCTAATCATGAAGTATTTAAATTCTAAAATGCAAGGCTCTTATCTACGTACTATTTAACCCCGAAAACCTACTGGATCTGATTCAGTAGGTTTTTGGAGTTAAATTTATGTGATATATATCTTTTATGGATTTTATTAGAATTCATTAGCTGAAAAAGTCTTGAATATTATAGAAGATGACTCTAAGAATGCCACTTCGATAAAGCTATGTTCACTTGATAAGAAAAAACAATCTGCCTCTCAAGATAGACTGTTTTTTCTCCTTTTATAAATGAATAAATTTTGATCACTTGAACAAACTACTAAAGATGATTAATATCATCTCATCGATAATAATTTTTGAAAAAAACTTCTAATTTAGCGACAGGAGTTTTTTTCTGTTTTCAGGCTGTATATGGTATACACGTTTAGTTAGCATAATGGGTTTTATCGGAAATAAAAAGGTTTTTATAATTTACAATGGCCTTTGAAAAAATTATATAGTTGAGCTTAAAAAATGTATTTACCTATTAAAAAAATTTTTTATAGCTTCCAAACGTATGTTATGGCCACATTCCTCACAAGTATATTTCCCTTTCATATTCTCCTTAACTTGTTTATATTTTAATGTCCCTTCATATACTCTAAACTTCCTTCTACAACATATACAAATGACTTCATAATAAAAAATCACAAATCTCCCCTTTCCTTAAAATTAATATATATAAAACATAGGACTCAAATGAAGTATTTTTATTTGAAGTTTGAGCAAACTATTAAAGTTAACGTGATCTGTTCTTTATAAGAACGGAACGTAAAAAAGCCACTGGCGTATACCAGTGGCTTTTTCTCTTTTTAATGGCATGGCGGATAATTAATAATATTTTGAGCAAACTAATCAAGGCACTGTAAGGTGTCAAATACATCTATTTAGAACATTCACCAGAAGAACTATCTTACTCGCATTGAGATAGTTTTTTCTGTTTTTACGCTGTATATGGTATACAACGTTAGTTAACATAATGTCTCTTAACGGAACCAAGCAAGCAAAAGAACCCTTGGGGCAGTAGGGCTTCCACCAAGGATTCTTTTCCGGAGTATGCAGCTTTTTATACACTGTTGATTTATCAACGTTTTCTCAGTAGGTGTTTGAGAAACTA
>Ga0268252_1000750_pt1 | contig 20312 bp, 24 predicted proteins | sample AgamicMgSfrz_FD_200244 | JGI IMG/M metagenome (GOLD analysis project Ga0268252, IMG submission 200244) | Agave microbial communities from Guanajuato, Mexico - Mg.Sf.rz (v2) (version 3) | ecosystem: Host-associated > Plants > Phyllosphere > Phylloplane/Leaf | place: Guanajuato, Mexico | collected... | reverse complement strand
CAATGAAAGAATTATGGATTTTAAATGATTTATTTGTACAAGCGGCGAAGCGTGGAGCCGGAACAGGTAAAAAATTATTAGAAGCTGCTAAAGAATACGCATTAGAAAATGGAGCAAAAGGTGTAAAATTACAAACAGAGATTGATAATTTATCAGCACAACGATTATATGCTGAAAATGGTTATTTGAGAGATAATCGTTATTTCCATTACGAATTAACGTTTTAAAAAATTAAGTTGAAAGAGGCATTTTCAAGAAAAAGAATTTCTTTGTAATGAGAAATTCTTTTTTATTTTTGCCTAAATTAAAAAGTATGACAATAACGATAAAACGATATTTATTTATTGTTAAACGATAAATTATGTGGTAAAATTATGTTGTCATTAAATAAGTGAGTTATTGTAAATGAATCTTAAATGAAGTTCAACAACGTTCTTAAAAGTAATTATTTTTCTTTCTGGAATTGCAGTGCTTGCCTTATGCATATTTTTAGTGCCGGAAATGGCGAATTTTGTAGCGAATTTGTATCCTAATATCGCTCCGATAAAATATCTTGTTTTCATTGTGATGTATGGAGCAGCTGTGCCTTTTTATGTTGCTCTTTATCAGGCTTTCAATCTTTTACAGTATATTGACGAGAACACAGCGTTCTCGGAATTATCTGTAAAGTCGTTAAAGAATATAAAGCGCTGTGCAGTTACAATCAGTGGTTTGTATGTATTAGGTTTGCCACTTTTTCATTTTATAGCGAAGAAAATGGAACCTCCTATTGGGTTAGTGGGACTTATTATCATTTTTGCTTCGTTCGTTAGCGCTGTTTTTACCGCTATCCTTCAACGCCTTCTACAAGAAGCAATTAACATAAAATCAGAAAATGATTTGACAGTTTGAGGTGGCGGATATGACAATTATTATTAATATTGACGTCATGTTAGCAAAATGAAAGATGAGTGTAACGGAGCTTTCGGAGAAGGTTGAAATTACGATGGCGAATCTTTCTATTTTGAAAAATGGGAAAGCAAAAGCGGTTCGTTTTTCAACATTAGAAGCGATATGTAAAGCTTTGGAGTGTCAGCCAGGGGATATTTTGGAGTATAAAAACGATGAGAATACTCAATAAAAACAGATAACAAATGTAAATAATAGAAGTCAATAAAGAAGGGATAGCCACTAAGCTATTCCTTCTTTACGTTAATTGCTGTTAGTAATAAAAAATATAATTTGAATTGCAATGTCTGCTTATCAAAAGGGAACTTGCTACCTTTGTATTATAGTTGATTTAAAACCCAGTTTGTTGCATCTTCAAAGTTATCTGCAATGTAGTTTGGTTCAATATGTGCCCATTTGTCTCGGTACGTATGCAAAGCATCATACCCAGCGCCTGTTCGGACTAGAATCGTTGTCGCATTTACTTTTGCTCCTGCAACAATATCAGTCCAGCGATCACCAACTACAGCACATTGTGTTAAATCAAGCCTATGTTTTTTTGCTGCTTTAAGCAGCATGCCTGTACTCGGTTTACGGCATTCACAACCATCACCGTGTTTATGAGGACATACATAAATATCATCAAAACCGAAGCCTTCTAATTCTTGTACAAAATCGGCTACAGTTGCTATTCCATCTGCAATCCCAGGTTGATTTGTGAAAGAGAAAATTTTTATATTCTTAGCTTTTAGTTTTTGCAAGGATGTTTTTGTGAATGGAAATAATGTAAAAGATCCTGGATAATGTATTGTAGTGTCACCACCAATTGTACCGTCACGATCAATGAAAATTGCTTTAATGTTTGTCATAGTTATAGCCCCTTCAATTTATAAGTAGTTTAAAAATGTTTTACAAATCGGTAGCCATTTACCTCATAGCCTAATTTTTTGTAAAAAGGATGAGCTTCTACTCTTTTTGTTCCACTAACTAGCCATGTGCCAATGCAATTATGTTTCTTTGCTAATTGTTCTGCATAATCCATCAAAACTTGTCCAATGCCTTTACGTCGTATGTTAGAATCAACGCTAATAATTGAAATCTCTCCATAACGTGTTACATCTTCTAAATTTTCACGTATACGAAATCCAAGTAATCCAAATATAGCTTCTTCTTCCTCGTAAACATATAAAAAATCAAACGGACTCATTTGTACGAATTGTAATCGATTGTTCATATCTTCATAGGAAATAGAGGAACCTTTTAATTCTTTCGTTAAAGAACAAAGTGCGTCTATATCATCTATCGTTGCTTCACGAATTTGAAAAGACATATTATCCACTCCAATAAAATGTAATCAAACATTTAGTATTCTGTTAAAAAATGTTTTTTCCTGCCATAAAAATAAATATTTTATAATGATATATAGATAGTTATATGTTATTCTTTTCCTTGATTGTATTGGAAATGGAAAGAGGGGAAATGCATGTTAGAAGTAAATATCCGCTCAGCTGGATATGAAATAGGTGAAAAAACAATTCGTGATATAGCTTTTTCTATCGAAAAAGGTGAACTAGTTGCTCTTATTGGAGCAAATGGTGCTGGGAAGAGTACGACGATAAAAACGATGCTGGGATTACTTGTAAATATGGACGGTGAAATATCATTCGGTGAAAAGAAAAATCCGTATGCATACGTACCAGAACATCCAACATACTATGATTACTTGACGCTCTGGGAACATATTGAATTATTAATGGCAGCTCGTGGAAGTGAAATGGGAAGCTGGGAAGAAAGAGCGGGACAATTATTACATACTTTTCGAATGGATAAGCATAAACATGAATATTTATCAAAGTTTTCAAAAGGTATGAAACAAAAATCGATGCTAATATTGGCGTTTTTAACTGAGCCAGATTTTTATATAATTGACGAACCCTTTATCGGTTTAGATCCAGTAGCTACGAAAGAGTTTTTAAGTTATTTATATAAAGAAAAAGAGCGCGGAGCAGGAATTTTACTTTGTACGCACGTATTGGATACTGCTGAAAAAATTTGTGAAAGATTTTTACTCATTTCACAAGGTACATTAGTCGCAGATGGACATTTAGAATCTATTCAAATGTTAGCGGAAATGCCGGATAGCTCATTACTAGACTGTTTTGATATAATTGTAAGGCGTGAACAACATGATTAAACAACAATTTTATAAAAGATTATGTCATGAGCTCCAGCGGAAGTGGAAGTCTATATGTTCGGTAACAGATTGGACAGTCGCGTTATATATTATTATTCCAACACTTATATTTATGGGAATCTATTATAGGTCACTATGGATAAATGAATTATCAATGGAAGAGACGATTTATTTCGGATTAGGATTACTCGCATTTTATCTAGTAACATATCCGAGAGGAGTTCGTTCGTTTTTTGAGCAAGCGGATAGTTTATTTTTAATTTCGTATGCAACACATATGCGAAAATTAGTCCAGTATGGCATGATGTACACATTTGTTCGAATAGCGATAACGAATGTAATAGTAGTCGTTATTATGTTACCAGTGTTGATGAAAAGTATCGGAGTAACAGAGATACAAGTCGTATTATTTTGGGTATTCTTTACTATATTTCGATTTATGTTGTCGTTGTTAACAAGATTTATTCATGTACAGGTGGGGAAACGATGGGTTTTATGGATTGTAAAAAATGTAGTATTTTCTATGAGCTTGTCCTTTTTTGGAATTAGTTTATTTTTTATTTATAAAAATCTATATTATTCAATTCTATTTATCGGTCTAGTAATTTTCTTAAGTAGTGTATTAGTAAAAGAGAAAATGAATTATAAAAAGTTCTTTTTTAAAGAAATCGAGAAAGAAAAAGAGGAAAGCATGCGCTGGACGAGCGGAATTATGCAAGTTGGTGGTCATGCAGCTAAACCGAGTAGCTCGAATAAAAAACCGTGGATGTTTCCGCGTTCTAAAAGACTATTAGGAAAAAAAGCAGATTCTCTTATTATCGAATCTTTTTTGAAAGAATTTTTCCGTACAAGTACTGCACGAATATTTTATATTCAAATTGTATGTATGAGTACTGCAAGTATAATCATGACTCCAAGGTGGATTGCAGCTATTGTTCTTGTATTTACTGTAGTTGCAATTTCTCGCTATGCGCGTGATTATTGGAATGAATTTACGAAAAAAATGTTTCTTCATTTATATTGTGAAGAAGGAAAATTACTTTTGCTAAGGTGGAAGGCAGATCGTTATTTACTACTACCAGCAATACTCTTGTATGCAATAGTTATACTTGCCCAGTTTTATTTATTGCCAGCTGTGATTGGTGGCTTTGTTTTTATTTTATTAATTGTATGGATTGTATTTTTACCATAAAAAAAGAGCCATTGACGGCTCTTTTTCTAGTCTGTAACACATTGATAAATAAAATATACTAAAACGAGTATGCTTGCGGCGGAATACATGACATCTAAAGTCATTCAAGTGCCTCCTCAATATTGTGGTATTAATATTGTATGAAATCTTACAATTTCATATTCAAGTGAAAAATATGTGAACGTTAACAAAATTGTAAAGTGCAAAAATTATAATCATTTTGTATAATAGAAGAAACCACCGTTATATAAAAAATAATGAGTGAAAGGGGAGGGAACATAAATGCCAAATTGGTTTAGAAAAACCTTAGTCGCATTAATTACCGTATTTACATTTGGTTTAGTGACGCCTCCTTCCATATTGCTTGATAATGCCAAAGCTGCGGACAAGCCTACGAGCACAGCTGGGCAACAAAGTTTGGAGAGCACGTCCTATACATATGAAGAAACGAATGACAGGTTAACCACCGATACTTTTATTACTTATGCAATGCAAGAAGCAGAGAAGCAGTCGATGCAAAAGTTTGGTACTAAAATTGGTCCAGTAATTGAAGATGAATTTAAAGATGTAATATTACCGAAAATTGAAGAGGCAATTGCTGAGCTTGCTAGTGATGTACCAGAAGACTCACTACAATCATTAGCGATTTCTCAAAAACCAGCTGGTGGAAATAATGAAAAGATTTTTCACGTCTACGATACGAAATCAGGAAATGATTTATTGCGTTTCCATGTAAGAAGAGATCATCCGCCGCAAGATGGTTATTATTTTAATTTCCATTATCACCGTTTTGATGATGGATACTCTGGACATCATGAGTTAGGAAATATTTATTGGAATACAAATGTACCGCCGAAATGGTTGTCTTAAAAAGAACAAGAGAAAATCTTGTTCTTTTTTATGTTTATAGAAGGGACAGACAACTATGTTGTTGAATAACATAGGTTTAGAAAAAAGAAGTAAAAGGAGTATGGAGATGCAAAAATACATTGTTTTTGACTTTGATGGCACATTAGTAGATTCGCAAAATATATTTGTACCAATTTATAATCAAATTGCTGAAAAGCACGGATATAAAACGGTAAAGGAAGAAGAAATTGAACATTTACGTAAATTAACGATGCCAGAGAGATGTAAACAACTCGATGTACCACTGTATAAATTACCGATATTAGCGTTGGAGTTTTATAAATTATATCAGCCTGCTATAAAAGATCTTGTTTTATTTCATGGGATGAAGGATGTATTAGATGAACTATATAAAAAAGGATACGGTATTGCGGTTATATCATCTAACTCAGAAGAGCATATTCGGGCATTTTTACACAAGAATGATATAGAAAATATACAAGAAGTGTATTGTTCTAAAAATCTGTTTGGTAAAGATAAAATGATAAAAAGATTTTTAAAATCGAAAAAGATAACAGAGCAGGATATGTTATACGTTGGTGATGAACAGCGAGATGTAGCAGCGTGTAAAAAGGCTGGAGTGAACGTGATTTGGGTATCTTGGGGATATGATGTCATTGAAACAGTGAAAAAAGATGCACCAGATTATATGGTTCATAAGCCGATGGAAATTGTGGAAGTAGTACAAGGAGCGTATTCTTAATATGAATACACTTCGAGCAGGCATTCATCATATTGAATTTTGGGTAGCGAATTTAGAGGAGTCCATTTCTTTTTATAATAAGTTGTTTTCCATAATTGGATGGAGAAAGTTAAATGAAGTAGCATATAGCACAGGAGAAAGTGAAATATATTTTAAAGAAGTAGATGAGGAAATCGTAAGGACGTTAGGGCCTAGACATATTTGTTATCAAGCTATTCATAGAGAAGTAGTTGATGAAGTAGCAGATTTTCTTTCTAGTACGAAAGTGAAGGTAATACGTGGTCCAATTGAAATGAATCATTATTCGGAAGGTTACTATACGATTGATTTTTACGATCCGAATGGATTTATTGTAGAAGTTGCCTATACACCAAAGGCAGAAATGTAAGGGGAATAGATATGAAGATAATTACAGCGCAGCAAAACAATATACAAATTGTAAAAGATGCAGTGGATATTAAAGAAATTTCTAAAGGTTTTTCGCCTGACAAGAAATATATAATTATGAGTGCGAATAATGAAAAATATTTATTTCGGACAGGCGATATAAAAGAGTATGAAAGAAAGAAAATAGAGTTTCAAATTTTAAATGAAATGGTAAAATGTAACGTACAGGCACAAAGGCCAATTGAAATAGGTATATTGGAAGAAGAAGGTGTATGCTATAGTATTTTTTCATATTTAGAAGGGGAAGATGCGAAGAGACTATTGTCTACGTATTCACCAAAAGAACAATATGATATTGGCATAGAGGCAGGAAAAGATTTAGCGAAAATGCATACACTTGAAGCTCCTAAGAATATACTTCCGTGGTATGAAAGAGCAATGAAAAAACATAGGAAATATTTAGAGGCGTATAAAACATGCGGAATTAAAATTGAAAATGATGATAAAATTATTAAGTTTATAGATGAAAATGAAATGTATGTAAAGGATCGCCCAAATCGATTTCAACACGATGATTTTCATTTAGAAAATATAATTGTACGGGATGGGAGATATGTAGGTGTAGTTGATTTTAATGGTTATGACTGGGGCGACCCACTGCATGATTTCGTAAAAATTGCACTATTTGCAAGAGACATTAGTATTCCATATTCAATCGGACAAATAGAAGGATACTTTAATGAGAGAATACCAGAGGAGTTCTGGAAATTATATGCGGTGTACGTTGGCATGACAGTTTTCTCATCAGTTGTCTGGACATTACGAGCAGCACCGCATATGTTGGAGGATACGTTAGAGCGTCTTCATATTGTATTAGAAGATCATAAAAACTTTGAACTATCGAAGCCGATTTGGTTTCAACCAGATAAGATGGATATGAAATAGAAAAGGTAGGTGTGATTCGCACCTACCTTTATTTTTTACCATCAAAATAATTATTTGATTTTCTTAAATGTCAGCGGCTGAGTACTTAACATAGCTGGCACATGTAACTGAAGAGATGGGAATTCACCACTCACATTCATTTCATAAGCGAATAATAAACTCATTTTCATTTGGAATAAGTCAATTTTTGCAGAGAAGATGTCGTAGTGATGATGGTGCAATTGAACCTCCATCTCCATAAATTGTACAAATAACGAATCATCTTGTTTGTATACTTGTAATGTTCCGTATGCAGGATGTTCAAAAGTACCAGTATAATCCTCTAACTTGTGAGAAGGTGTAGTCCCTTTAATTTGTTCAGGAAGCGATTCAGTTGCTTCTTTCATCATTTCCTTCATTTTCTCAGTATCTTCTACAGCACGTTTATGCCAATCAATGGATTCTAATTCAAGTAGTTCGTCATAAATTTGATTAGCGAGATAAGTAGGAAGTAATGTTCCTCCAGCATTCGTTAAAATGACAAGGCCTATGTTTTCTGTTGGTATGAATGAAACAAGTGCTGAAAACCCATCAATATTACCGCCATGATGAATTACCTTATTACCACGGTAAGCGCTAATAAACCAACCAAGACCGTAACTATTTAATGGAGATTCAGGAAGTGATAAAACTGGTTGATCTGGAATGGAATTATGTGGTGTATACATTTGTTGTAATAATTCAGAGGAGATTAATTCATGATCTCCAAATTTACCTTTGTTTAAGTGAAGAAGGACCCAATTTGCCATATCTTCAATTGTAGAATTAATACACCCAGCAGCTCCAACTGTATCGATGTTATGGAATGGAACTTCTTTTATTTTACCTTCATTTTCAACGTAAGGTAAAGCATAATCATCTGTAGTTTGTGAATCTGTAACAGAGAAGTTTGTTTGATTCATATTTAAAGGCTCTAAAATATGTTCTGTAACGTATTGTTCCCACGTTTTATTTGTAATATTTTCCACAATGTAGCTGATTGTTGTATACATTAAGTTGTTATATAGAAACGCTGTTCGGAACGGCGCATCAAGTGGTAAATGTTTTATTTTTTCAACGAGATTTTTTCGAGATAAGGAAGAGCTATACCAAAGAGCCTCATGACGGCTTACACCGGTTCGATGAGAAGCTAAATCTCGTCCTGTAACTTGTGAGCTAGCAAGTAGTTCAGATAAAGTAAAGTTAGGTATATAAGACTGGATAGGGATATCCCAATTAAAATTTTTTTGCTGTGCTAACAAGCTTAATGAAAGTGTGCCAAATGCTTTCGTTGAGGAACCGATTGCGAATCGAGTATTCGGTGTAACAGCCTCTTTTGTTTCTATATTACGATAGCCGAAACCTTCTGAAATAATAACTTCACCGTCTTTTATAACAGCGACAGCAGCACCAGGAACATTTAAATCCTTCATCATTTTTTCAACCGCTGTTTGTAAAGAAGTCATAACAGGCGTTTCAATTTTAGACATACTTCTAACCTCCAAATATAAATTTTGTTCTACCGCACTATACTTTCGGTAATAGAAAATGAAAACCTTTTTAAATTTGGAAAGTTAATAATTTTGTAAGAATTAGCGGAAGAAATTTTATTAATTAGGATTATTAAATTTACCATTTTTCATGTTATGATAAATTGCATATACGATTGAAAGAAGGTTTTCCTACATATGAAACATGCTGAAAATGAATACTTAAATTTATGCCGCCATGTAATGAAACATGGTACGAAGAAAGAAGATCGTACAGGGACAGGAACTGTATCTGTATTTGGATATCAAATGCGTTTTGATTTGAGTAAAGGATTTCCTTTATTAACGACAAAAAGAGTACCATTTCGCCTTGTAGCAAGTGAACTACTTTGGTTTATGAAAGGTGATACAAATATTCGCTATTTATTGCAGCATAATAATAATATTTGGAATGAATGGGCGTTTAAGAGCTGGGTAGAAAGTGATGAGTATACTGGTCCTGACATGACGGATTTTGGTCTTCGCTCACAACAAGATGAAGAATTTAAAGTACAGTACGATGAGCAGATGGAATTGTTTAAAAAGAACGTTTTAGAAGATGATGATTTCTCAAATAAATATGGTTATTTAGGAGACGTTTATGGTAAACAGTGGCGAGCTTGGAAAACGACAGCTGGTGAGACACTTGATCAATTAAAAGATGTAATTGAAATGATTAAAAAAACACCAGACTCACGTCGTTTAATCGTTTCTGCTTGGAATCCTGAAGACGTACCAAGTATGGCATTACCCCCTTGTCATACATTATTCCAGTTTTATGTAGCGGACGGAAAGCTTTCTTGTCAGCTATATCAAAGAAGTGGTGACATATTCCTTGGAATACCATTTAACATCGCAAGTTATTCACTACTAACACATTTAATTGCACACGAATGTGGTCTTGAAGTAGGGGAATTTGTTCATACAATTGGTGATGCACACATTTATACAAATCATTTTGAACAAGTAGAAAAGCAATTGGCACGTGAACCACGTCCGTTCCCGAAACTTACATTAAATCCAGATGTGAAATCTGTTTTCGATTTTGAAATGGAAGATTTAACGATTGAAGGATACGATCCGCATCCAGCAATTAAAGCACCGGTTGCAGTATAATTGTAGAGGAGATGAAAAAATGATTGTTTCATTTATGGTCGCAATGGACGAAAATAGAGTAATTGGTAAAGATAATAATTTACCTTGGCGTTTACCGAGTGAATTACAATACGTGAAGAAAACAACGATGGGTCACCCGCTTATTATGGGAAGAAAGAACTATGAAGCGATTGGTAGACCGCTGCCTGGAAGACGTAATATTATTGTAACTCGTAATGAAGGATATCACGTTGAAGGATGTGAAGTTGTTCATTCTGTAGAAGAAGTATTTGAACTATGTAAAAATGAAGAAGAGATTTTTATTTTTGGCGGGGCGCAAATTTATGATCTCTTTTTACCTTATGTAGACAAATTGTATATAACAAAAATCCATTATGCATTTGAAGGAGATACATTCTTCCCAGAAATGGATATGACAAATTGGAAAGAGATTTTTGTAGAAAAAGGTTTAACAGATGAAAAAAACCCGTATACGTATTATTACCATGTATATGAGAAACAACAATAATAAAGAAGATTGATGTGAGAATTCGCATCAATCTTTTTATTTATATTCACCAATATAAGTTTATAGATGAGATTCGATAGTGCTATAATGATAGGTAGCATGTAAAAATGCTAAAATTTTCAAAAGTACTAATATAGAAAGAGGAGGAGAATCGATTGAGAAAGATATGGGGGATTCTTTTTCTTTGCTTAACATTCATGTTAGTTGGATGTGGTAAAGAAGAAAAACCACAAGAAACGTTTGATACATATGTAAAAGCGTGGAATAAACAAAAATTTGCAGATATGTATGATCAACTATCAAAAAATGCAAAAAAAGATATTTCAAAGAAAGAGTTTACTGAGAAATATGAAAAAATTTATTCTGGTATCGAAGTGAAAGACTTAAAGGTAGAAACAGGGGAAGTAAAAGAAGATAAAAAAGATGAAGGTCCTGTTCCTTTTAAAGTAAGCATGGATACAGTTGGTGGTAAAATCACATTTGGTCATGAAGCAAAAATGGTGAAAGAAAAAGATGGAGATAAAGAATCTTGGAAAATAGATTGGACTCCTGATTTTATTTTCCCTGGCATGACGAAAGATAGTAAAGTGCGTATGCAGACAACACAGCCAAAACGTGGTGAAATATACGATCGTAATGGAAAAGGTCTTGCAACAAATGGGAAAGCTTCTGAAATCGGATTGATTCCTGAAAAGTTAGGCGATACTGCTCCGCAAACGAAAGAAACAGTAGCGAAGTTATTAAATATGTCTGTAGAAGAAATTGATCAAAAATTAGCTGCTAAATGGGTAAAACCAGGGTATCTCGTACCAATTGGAATTTTGCCTGAAGGGGCAACGCAAAATACGTACATTGATTTACCAGGTGTTTCAACAAAACCTGTAAATGTTCGTACATATCCGTTAGGGGAAGCGGCAGCTCATCTGACTGGTTATATTGGAAAGGTAAATGCTGAAGATTTAAAAACGCTACAAAAGAAAGGCTATCAAGCTGATGACCCAGTTGGTAAAGCTGGTTTAGAGCAAGTATTAGAGGAAAAGCTACGCGGTAAAAAAGGTGGCCGTGTCTTTGTAGAAGATGCACAAGGAAAAGAAATTAAAAACTTGGCAAAAACAGATGCTGTTGATGGAGAAAACGTAACTTTAACTATTGATAGTGCTGTTCAAGAAAAAACGTACAATGAAATGAAGGGCGAAGCTGGTTCAAGTGCAGCAATTAATCCGAAAAGTGGAGAAACAATTGCACTAGTAAGTAGTCCAGCATATGATCCGAATTTAATTGCACGAGGAACATCGAAAGCACAACGCGAAGCTTGGAATAATGATCCGAAAAAACCGATGACGAATCGCTTTACACAATTATCGGTACCAGGTTCTGTATTTAAACCAATTACAGCTGCAATTGGTCTTGAAACGAAAACGATTGATCCAAAAGAAGAGTTAAAAATTGAAGGATTAAAATGGACAAAAGATTCTTCTTGGGGTAATTATTATGTAACGCGTGTGAAAGATGCAAATCCGATTGATTTTGATAAGGCGATGAAATACTCGGATAATATTTACTTCGCACAAGAAGCATTGAAAATCGGAAAAGACAAGTTTATGAGTGAAGCGAAAAAATTCGGATTCGATGAAAAATTACCAATTGAATATGGATTCCCTGCTTCTAAAATTGCAAATGACGGTATTAAAAATGATATTCAAATGGCAGATACAGGATATGGACAAGGGCAAGTATTAATGACTCCTCTTCATTTAGCTTTAACGTATGCGCCAATTGTAAATGATGGAACGATTCCATCACCGTATATTATTAAAACAGATAAACAACCAAAAGCTTGGAAAGAAAATGTAATTTCTAAAGGAAATCAGGATATATTAAAAACTGCTATGACGAAAGTAATTAATGATCCGGATGGTACAGGGAAAATTGCTAAAATTGATGGAATGACTCTTGCTGGAAAAACAGGTACAGCGGAATTAAAAGTATCCAAAGAGGCCGAAGGAAAAGAACTAGGCTGGTTCGCTGCATTTGATTTGAATTCACCAGATATGGTCATTACAATGATGATTGAAGATGTAAAAGGTAGAGGTGGAAGTAACATTCCAGCTGAAAAAGTGAAACATGTTTTTCAAAAATAATATGTAATAAAAGGCTATCTCTATAAATTATAGAGATAGCCTTTTTGTATGAGGAGTCTTAATATCTGTATACTAAATTTTAAAGAAACAAAATAAATCATTAACTTACGAAAAAAAAGTAGCTATTTTTTATTGACATTAATTAAAACTTTTTGTATTATACTTACATAAGGTAAGTTATTAACTTTCGAAAAATAAATCTTGAATTAAAGATAAAGAGAAAAAAGGGAGAGAATACAATGACAAAAGTACTATTTATCACAGCAAATCCAAATTCAGCAGAAGGTTCTTTCGGAATGGCAGTAGGGGAAGCTTTCATCGAGGCTTATAAAAACGAGCATCCACAAGACGAAGTTGTAACAATTGATCTATTCAATACTACTGTACCAGCAATCGATGCAGATGTATTTGGTGCTTGGGGTAAATTTGCAGCAGGTGAAGGCTTTGAAACTTTAACTGAAGTTCAACAACAAAAAGTAGCAGCAATGAACACAAACTTAGAAACATTTATGCATGCAGATCGTTATGTATTCGTAACTCCAATGTGGAACTTTAGCTATCCACCAGTAGTAAAAGCATACTTAGATAACGTAGCAATCGCAGGTAAAACATTCAAATATACTGAAAATGGTCCAGTTGGCTTATTAGAAGGTAAAAAAGCACTTCACATTCAAGCAACAGGTGGCGTATATTCTGAAGGAGCATACGCAGCTGTAGACTTCGGTCGTAATCACTTAAAAACTGTATTAGGATTTGTCGGAGTAAATGAAACTGAATATATTGCAGTTGAAGGTATGAATGCAAACCCTGAAAAAGCACAAGAAATTAAAGAAGCAGCAATTGCTAATGCTCGTGAATTAGCAAAACGTTTCTAATATAGAATGCTTAAAAAGTCCAAACACTTGCTGTTTGGACTTTTTTTCTTCTTTTTCCTTCGTTTGTCTAGTATAATGAAGGTCGGAATGATAATAGGTGGGGGTTCTGTATGATTCAAACGTTTTTTAAAATCTTTTATTTAATTTTAATCGTAATTGCGATTACACCGAGAATGTGGCGTCTTAAAAGACAAGTAAATACGATGGCGCCAAAAGAAAAAGATAATGCTGTGTATAAAACGACAAATTGGTTTGGTAAGAAAATGGTACGTGTAGCTGGAGGGGCAGTAGAAGTGAAAGGACTTGAAAATGTTCCGAAAGACAAGCCAGTACTAGTTGTAAGTAATCACCAAAGTAATATGGATATCCCTGTTTTACTAGGTTACTTAAATAAACCAATTGGATTCGTTTCAAAAGCAGAGATTAAAAAGTTCCCAGTTGTACCAACTTGGATGGAACTTATGAATTGTGTATTTATGGATCGTAGCGATCGTCGTCAATCTCTTCAAGCGATTAAAGATGGAATTGAACTATTAAAGAATGGACATTCTATCGTAATTTTCCCTGAAGGAACGAGAAGTAAGGGTGGCGAAGTTGGAGAGTTTAAGGCTGGTAGTTTTCATCTTGCAGTAAAGTCAGGTGTAGCAATTTTACCTGTAACGTTAGATGGTACATATAAGATGTTTGAAGCGAATGGAAATCGTATGAAGCCAGCTCATGCAACAGTAACAATTTCTAAGCCGATTACACCTGAAGATTATGCGAATATGGATATTAAAGAATTAACGAAGCATACACAGGAAGTTATCGCATCACAATTACATAAGTAATAAAAAAGGATTCAGCTTATAGTAAGCTGAATCCTTTTTTATTATGCTGTAGGTAAGACATAAAAGAGTACACAGAAGAACATCATCGCACTACCACCTAAAACGAACAGGTGCCATATGGCATGGTTGAAAGGTAGCTTTTCCCAAAGGAAGAATATAGCTCCGACAGAATATAAAATTCCACCTGCTAAAAGTAGTGAAAAACCATGTCCAGTTAGATTTTCATAAAGTGGTTTAATGGCAACGATTATGAGCCAACCCATAATGATGTAACATAAAGTTGAAGCCTTTATAAAGCGACGTACAAAGAAAATTTTGAAGACGATACCTCCGATTGCTAGTGTCCATATTATAGCAAGCAACGTCCATCCTAATGGGCCACGAAGTGTAATAAGTAGAAAAGGAGTATACGTGCCAGCAATCAATAAGTAAATGGCTGAATGATCTAAAATAGTAAATATTTTTTCTACTTTAGGATGATGAATGCTATGTAGCAATGTTGAAAACAAGTACAGTAAGAACATGCTTACACCATAAACAGTAAATGCAACTACAGCTGATGCGGTACCGTGCTTAGAAGCATGAATAATCAATATGATTAAGGCAGGGATGCTTAAAATGGCACCGATACCATGTGTAATTGCATTTGCAATTTCTTCTTTTACAAATTGGGTCATTCGTGTCATTTTTTCAGTCATAATGCAAATCCTTTCTACTATCATGAAATAATATGTCATTTCCCTTACCATATCATACACAAGGGCAATAGAAAATGAAATTTGTATAATTGATTATATTTTTGAATTTTTTTGACAAAAGGCAATGGATTTGTTGACGTTTTCAAACTTTTTTGACAAAATAAAATTATGTAATAGTAGGACAAGGAAACTACTAATAAAGGGGATGGGGAAATGTTTTCAAATATTGGCTTTCCAGGGTTAATTTTAATTTTAGTAGCAGTACTCATTTTATTTGGACCTAAAAAATTGCCGGAAATCGGGAAGGCTTTAGGGGAAACGTTAAAAGAGTTTAAAAAATCAACGAAAGAATTGACAGATGACGCATTTCAAGAAAAGGAAAAGAAAGAAAAAATGTAGTGTATTTTCCTTGTAATGGATAAATAAAGTGTGGTGAACGAGATGGAAGATCGGGAAATGAGCGTAGTAGAACATATTGTTGAGCTTCGAAAAAGAGTAATATATACGGTGTTATCCTTTGTACTATTTTTAATTATTGGATTTACTTTTACAAAGGATATTTATTTTTGGCTTGTAAAAGATTTACCAATGAAATTAACTGTTCTCGGTCCAAGTGATGTATTGTGGATTTTTTTCTCGATTGCTACAGTATTTGCTATCGTTTGTACAATTCCTTTTGCTGCTATACAAATTTGGTTATTTGTAAAACCGGGTTTACATCCAAATGAACAAAAGATGACAATAATGTATATACCGGTATTGTCTATATTATTTCTCGCAGGTTTATGTTTTGGATATTTCATTGTAATGCCGTTTCTATTTCACTTTTTAACTACGATAGGTAATGAAATGTTTAATACGATGTTTACGACAGAAAAGTATTTTCATTTTGTACTTAATTTAACAGTTCCATTTGCTGTGATTTTTGAATTGCCAGTCGTTGTAATGTTTTTAACTAGTATTGGAATACTTACGGCGGAATTTTTAATAAAAATAAGAAGGTATGCTTACGTAGCATTAATTATCATTGCATCTTGTATATCACCGCCAGACTTTTTATCTCATAGTTTAGTTGCAGTGCCGCTTATTTGTATTTATGAAGTAAGTATTGCGTTATCAAAGGTTGTTAGTAAGAGGAAAAAGAAAAGAGAAGAAATGCAGTCGAAAAGTGCCTCGTTATAAAGGCACTTTTTTATTTATTTGTTATACTATAGCTATAAACGTATACAATATATAGAAGAAAAAAATTATAGAATCTCCAAAATTTAGACAAACTTTGCGCTTTTATAAGCTTATACTAAATGTATTAAACAATTGATGGATAATGAGATTCCCGTCTCGGAGATATTTAGGATGGGAAGATGGATTAGGTGGAGATGAATAGAGTATAAATCTTCTAGCCATAAGGACTACAGAAATCATATAAGTCTGATTTTACTCCACTTTAAACAACGTGTTACAACGCAAAGTAGAGGAAGTTCAAAAATCCAATGAAAAAGAGGATTGATATTGTGATTACGAAAAGTTTTTATTTCACTCATTCAACAGGGGATTGTATTAAAATATTCGAAATCCCTGTCCTACAGGCGCAGCATCCATTATCGTTTCTAATTCAGTCTCGTCTTCAATTATTTATTGCAAAAATTCAAAAACAAAAACATCCAAGATTTGCATATTCTTTCCGTGAATATTTACAAAATTGTTTGAAGTGGAATGATTATTTAAATGTATATAAAACAAATACTCTTGAAAAAAATGCATGATATAGAGTAGAGACAGGGTTAGGAGCTCTGTCTTTTTCATTTTAGATATAAAAATATAATTAATTTGATGAAATTTCGTTCCAAATTGTTGAAAGCAATGGGAATACTAGTATAATAACAAGGAGAGCGTATTGGAAAGGGAAGAATATAATATGCAAAAAATTAAAATTGTAACAGATTCAACGGCAGATTTATCACAAGAAGTAATCGAGAAGTATGACATTCATGTTCTACCATTATCAATCTCTGTAAATGGACAAACATATTTAGATCGCGTTGATCTACAACCAGATGAATTTATTGAAGAAATGCTTAAATCAGAGGAATTACCAAAAACATCGCAACCAGCAATGGGTACATTTGTAGAAATGTATAACAAGTTAGGTGAAGATGGAAGTGAAGTACTTTCCATTCATATGACAAGTGGAATGAGTGGTACTGTAGCAACTGCAAATAGTGCTGCATCAATGACCGATACAAAAGTAACAGTTGTTGATTCTCAATTTATTACACATGCTTTAGCATATCAAGTAATTGAAGCTGCAAAAATGGCAAATGAAGGGCGCTCACTAGAAGAAATTTTAAAACGTGTAGATGAAGTAAGAAAGAATACTCGTTTATATGTAGTAGTAGATACATTAGAAAACTTAGTGAAGGGTGGACGTATCGGTAAAGGAAAAGCGTTTATCGGTTCGCTGCTTAATATAAAGCCAATTGCTAGTCTTGAAGACGGTGTTTATAATCCTGTAACGAAAGTTCGTAGCCAAGGCCAAATTGTAAAAACATTAGCTAAGTTATTTGAGCAAGATACAGCTGGAAAAGTTGTAAAGGCTGTTGCAATTCCACATGCGAAAGCAATTCCTTTAGCTGAAAGTATGAAAGCGGCGGTTGAAAAAGTGAGTGGGTTTGCTCAATCAGAAATTTTCTATACAACGCCTATAATTAGTACTCATACAGGTCCGGGTGCAATCGGATTTATGTATTTAGCAGAGTAATAAAAAAGCTACTTGAAAATATATTTCAAGTAGCTTTTTTATGTAAATAGAAAGTAAGAAATAAGAAGAGCTATACAGGCACTACCGCTAATGATATAGCGAGTCTGTAAATATCTATTCATAGAAAACACCCTTTATCCCGCAATTTGCGGACAGTAAAACTCCCACCTCAAAATTTAGCTGGAGCAAAGAGGTTAGGTAACGGGCTGTCCGTAAAAGCCTTCACTATAGGATTTTCTATATTATATGTTAGATGTAGAAAATCAGTCGCTACGTTACACATGTAAAGTTTCAATTTTTTCATTTATTTGCTTATCATTTGTTGCGTTACTATAAATAAAAGTTTGGCCTAAAAAGAGTACATGCAGTTGTTCCCATGGTAACATGCGCAAATTCCAATTATTTCGAAGTCTAGTTATTGCTTCACGAGGTGTTTCATCGGCGAGTGCAAATGCTCCGTAATGCATCGGTATAAAATGAGTAGCGTTTAAATCTAAATAAGCTTGCACAGCCTCTTCAGGTGAAACATGAGATACTTTCATAAACCATTCTGGTTCATAAGCGCCAATGGGCATAAGAGCAATATCAATTAAAAAGCGTTCACCAATTTCTTTGAAACCTTGGAAATAGCCACTGTCGCCACAAAAATATATGGTTTCCATAGTCGTTTCATTATCAATAATCCATCCGCCCCAGTGAGACGTATTCATATCAAATAAGAATCTTCTCGTCCAGTGCTGAGCAGGTACGAAGTGAAAAGAAACTTCGTTAATTATCGTACTTTCCCACCATTTATACTCTTCTACATGTTTAAATCTCTTACGAGTAAATAATTTTTTTAATCCAATAGGTACAAGATATAGAACATCATCATTCAACTGACGAAGAGTTGAAAAATCTAAATGATCATAATGACCATGTGAAATAAGGACAATATCAATTTTAGGTAGTGCTTCTATAGAGAGTCCAGGTTCTGTAAGTCTTGGAACTAGCTTTAATTTATTAGCCCATACTGGATCTGTTAATATACTAAGTCCATTCGTTTGGATAAGAAAAGTGGAATGCCCAATCCATGTGATAGTCGTTTTTTCAACATTACTTTGCAAAAATGCACTTTGTTTAACGGGTGATTGTTCTACTAAGAAAGAAAAATCTTTTTTGTTTTGCTTTCGTTCTTTACGCCAGCGTAAAAAAGAGCGAATTGATTTTTTTGTACTAACATTATCCATATTTTCATAGCGCTTTGCCATGAACATCACCTCATTTAAAATCGTTGTATTTGTATTGTACCGAAATGTTGTTAAGGAATACAGTGTAAAACATGGATTAATGTTTAAGGAATTGTTAAAAAATAGGGAAAGGTATTTACAAAAGTAACAATAAAATTAGTTTTATCACTTCTATTTATAGAAATAATAGTAAAAAAATATATTTTGTCTAGTAATTCGCTTGAAATAAAGAAGTAACATACGTAAATTCGTACGATTTCGTGAACAAATGTAGTAAACAATTTTCTCGTAGTGTTAACTTTTGTTATTATAAACATAACCTATTTAAATTTAGGATAGAGAAAAGAGGTTTATAAATGAAGCGTTATCAAAAAATAATTGGTCTTATGGTTGTATTTTGTCTCTTTGTACTTGCTGGATGTAGTGGATCAGGTTCAAAGCTTCGTAAACCATTGAATTGGGATTTAGAAACTTTCCAATTTACAAATCAAGATGGAAAGCAATTTGGTACAAAAGATTTAAAAGGGAAAGTTTGGGTTGCAGATTTTATGTTCACAAATTGTCAAACAGTTTGTCCACCAATGACTGCAAATATGGCCAAGCTGCAAAAGATGGCAAAAGAAGAGAAGATAGACGTTCAGTTTGTTTCATTTAGTGTAGATCCAGACCTTGATAAACCAGAAAATCTGAAAGCATTTATTCAAAAGTTTACAGAGGATACTAGTAACTGGAATTTATTAACGGGATATTCGTTAGAAGATATTACAAAGTTTTCAAAAGATAATTTCCAATCACTTGTAGATAAGCCGGAGAACGGTCAGGTCATGCATGGTACATCATTTTATTTAATTGATCAAAACGGAAAAGTAATGAAAAAGTATAGTGGCATTAGTAATACGCCATACGAAGACATTATACGTGATATGAAGCGATTAGTGGATTAAAAATAAGGGTGCATAGCACCCTTATTTTTTTTGCATTAGTCTATGGATAAAATGTCATGTTGTTGGGGAAGTTTCGGCGCCCGAATTTCTAATACGCCGTTTTGATAAGAAGCTTTTGCTGCTTTTTTATTAATTGAATACGGCAACTTAATCAATCTTGATGCTTCTGAAATGGAACGTTCTCGGCGATAATAGTTATGGGATGTTTCTTCTTCCTCTTCGAGTATCTCTTCTTTTACAGAGACTTTTAAGTATTCACTTTGTATTTCAATTTGGATTTGCTCTTTTTGTATACCTGGTAGTTCAGCTGTAACAACGAGTTCTTCACCAACTTCATATAAATCTACAGGGAATGTTAATAAACGGTTTCCTTTTTGGAAAAAATGATTTAAATCAGCGATTACATTGC
>Ga0268252_1000737_pt1 | contig 20514 bp, 19 predicted proteins | sample AgamicMgSfrz_FD_200244 | JGI IMG/M metagenome (GOLD analysis project Ga0268252, IMG submission 200244) | Agave microbial communities from Guanajuato, Mexico - Mg.Sf.rz (v2) (version 3) | ecosystem: Host-associated > Plants > Phyllosphere > Phylloplane/Leaf | place: Guanajuato, Mexico | collected... | reverse complement strand
ACGAATAGTCTCAATCTGTATTATGGTTGGGGGGATTTTTTTATTAATTATGGTTTTATGGAAAGGAAAAGTGGTAAATAATGCTCAATCATGGATCTTTGGAATACAGCCAGCTGAATTTCTTAAATTAGGAACAATACTTGTAACAGCCCGTTTTTTTGCATTACGACAAGAACAAGCTAAAAATAACTGGAGTGGTATCGGAAAACTTTTATTTTTTTTAACTACAATTTTTTTTCTTATCTTTAAACAACCAAATTTAGGATCAGCACTTTTAATATTAGGTATAGGTTTTAGCATATTTCTTTGCTCAGGAATAAATATAAATCTACTAATCAAAAGAACTGCCATCGGTTCTATTTTGTGGTTACCTATTTTATATTTTTTAATTCAATATAGTTTGTCAGAAGTTCAAAAGACACGTATTACTACAATTTTCAATCCCTTTGTTGATGCACAAGGAAATGGATACCAGCTTGTAAATTCTTTTATTGCCATTGGCTCTGGAGGAATCACTGGTCATGGATTTGGAAATAGCATACAAAAAACAGGTTATCTTCCGGAACCACATACTGATTTTATAATGGCAATAGTTTCTGAAGAACTAGGATTTATTGGTGTATTTATTATATTGGCTGGAGTCTTGACTATAGTACTTCGCTCCTTAAAAATTGCACAATTATGTGTAGATCCATTCGGCAGTTTTATAGCAATTGGTATAGGATGTATGATCGGTATGCAATCTGTAGTAAATTTAGGTGGTATTACAGGACTATTTCCTCTCACAGGTACCCCATTTCCATTTGTAAGTTTTGGTGGAAGTTCTTTAATGGTCAATTTAATAGCAATGGGAATATTAATTAATATTTCAATTTTAAATAAAATCAATTTCTATAATAATAATATATAATTTTTATATATTAATTTAAAAATTTTTAAAATTTGACCTCATTAATTACTCTATATTTAAAGAATTTCTAATTATTTTTTAACTGTATAAATATTAATATTTATGTTCATTTTAATACGAAAAAAGGCAGGCATAAATATATGCTTGCCTTCCGTTCTCAAAATCAATTAAACCAAAAACAACGTGAGGTTAACCAAATCTAGATACTGTCTTCTACGCCCTATTTTTTACTTTTCTAAAAAAATTCCTGCTATTTCATTAGCATATTTTTTAGATTCAAATCCATCATAGTTACTTAGTACTACAACAGACAAATATTCTTTTAGAAACCGCATGAAGTGTGAACGATAACCTGGCCAGCTACCTGAATGTTCGAAGTATCGATAGTTAAAACCTTCTGCAAGCCTTAGCCCAAAAGCATAATCTACATTATCAATAATCGTCTCCCCAGTTGGAGAAATTTCCGGACCTATTTCGCTCATTTTTTTAACAAATTCTTTTCCACCAACGGTACCTATATTTAAATTCTCTCCCCACTTTACTAAGTCTTCAACTGTTGAATGAACTGCCCCATCTCCTGTATGTTCCCAAGGGCTTTCATGGATTTTATATGCTTCTTTTTCATTCTTCGAATATGCACTAGTAATTGGTATAGTAGTTGGGTGGTAATCTAAAATTGTTGTGTCTCTCATATTTAAAGGGGCAAACATACGATCCTTTGTAAACTGACGTAGAGACTTGCCGCTTACCTTCTCTACCACTTGTGACAATAAAAAATATCCTGTATTAATGCCGTACAGATTAATAAATTAAATTATAAAAATAATTTATTATACCTCCATGTACCCTAGCTGATATATTGTATAAGGAAATTATTGGTTAATTGAAGATGCATATATTAGGAGGTACATAAGCCATGTTAGAGGTAATTACGGCATTTTTCTTACTAATTCTCCATTCCATTGTTTATCTCTTTTCAAGTGGAGAAACGAAGCAAATAGCAAAAAAACATATAAAAGAAATTCTTAATAGTCCGGATGGAGTAATAATATTAATCGTTGCTGCGGCACTTTTAATCGGGGGATATATTTATATTTTTATGGTTTCAGTTTATGACTATAAACTAAAATTATATCCAAGTATATGAAACAATGATTCACCTAGGTAGTATGCATATTATGGTGGAGAATGGGACACAGGTGGTCTTTTTGGAGAAGCCAAATATGTTTATAATAAAACTGATGAATTGGATAATAAATAGTATATAAAGGCCTTATCTTTTTTATAGGAAGATAAGGCTTTTTTATGCATAAAGAAAAGACAACCAAAGTTGCCTTCCTCCGACTTGAACCATTTTAATTTTAATAATATGTATTGGACGCCAATCCAAATAGTATTTTAATACGTTAAGTTGTTTTGTTACTTGCTACACATATTTACTTTTTCTTGATACTTAATAACATGCTCTTTTGTTGCTGGATTCTGTTCGCCATTCTTTAATTGTTCAAGAACATTTCTCGCTTCATCACAACTCATTTTTTCTCGTTCTTTATCCTCAAATGATTGAGCTCTCCTTTTTGCATAATCTAAACTTTCTTCTTCCTCACGTGCTTCTTTCTCTGTTTTCTTTTGATTTACTTCTCTTTGTTTTTTCACTTGTACTTCTTGCTGTTTCTCGGCTTGTTTTTGCTTTTGACGTTGTTGTTCTTTGTTCGCTTTTTCTTCAGCTTGACGTTGTGCTTCGGCCTCTTGACGTTGCTGCTCTTCTTGCTTTGCTTTTTCTTCTTCAGCCTGTCGTTGCGCCTCAGCTTCTTGACGTTGCTGCTCTTCTTGTTTAGCCTTTTCTTCAGCTTTCTGATCCTTAACAGCTTATTTTTTTGCTTTTTCTTCAGCTTTAGAGTCATTAGAAGTACTTGCTGCTTTGTTAGTTGAGCATGCTGCTAATCCCATAATTAAAACGCAACTTGTGAGTGCAGTTAATAGTTTATTGTTCATAATATGTGTCCCCCAGTATCTAAAATATAAGATTGCCTGAATTATAATAACAAACTATTAATCTTTATATTGTTATATTATGTCGAAAGGAAATAAAAAAGAGAGTACCAGTCTCTCCTTTTTATCTATTAGTAAAAAATAGTCACTGAGTAAGTCTGTTAGCTTTCATGAGATTGTTTAAATGATACGGAGTCTTTCGGTACTATCCAATTTTTGTGATAACCTAATTTAACCCCGTATATCCAGAAATTTTTTAAAATCTTAGTTTCTAAGTTATGTAATAAAAACCGTAAAGATTAGAAATCCTTACGGTTTTTGCTTGAATTATTTACATGCTTATTCAAATCTATATAGTTATTTTAAACCACTTTATTTTTTAAAATTTAACTTCATTAGATTTATTTAATTGTTGCTTCCACTTTTATTTGCTCTTTTTGAGTTTTGTTATCTATAGCAATATATATCTTTTCAATTTTATAAACTGTATTTCTTGGCAATAATAATTCGTATTGACCTGGATACGCAGTCAAGTCATCTGAATTCATATAAGCACCATGAGCCCCAGAGCCTACCTTAAATTCTGTCATAACTGGTCTTGTTTTCGCATATCCAGCATCAATAAGTATAGAAGTGCTTATATATCCAAATTCTGTTGTTGTTTTTCCTTGGAATTTTTTTTGTATTTCCTTGAACTTCTCTCTGTCAACCTTGCCGTTTTTTATTATGGAATTATCATACTCCTTTCCAAAAATCCATGCATCATCCCCTCGATACACTTTTATATTGTCAATCACTTTTGCCTCTTTTCTATTCAATGCTTTATCTAAGGATTCAATTTTTTTCTTCATTGTAGGATCAGAATCCAATTTACCTGCATGTGTTCTCAAAAATTCATTATACGGTCTTGCATTTTTTGTATAATCTCTTATGGCAGATTTCTCTTCTTTACTCCACTTACTAAATTGTTTTTTCCCCCAAGCATCAGCTTCTTCTTTGTTTGTACATAGCTTATATTTGTCTACAGTATTACAGTCCTTGGTCTTTGACGGTATATTTCCTATATATTTTAATGTAGATCGAAACATCACATTATCGTTTGGCTCAGTCATCGCAAATGTAGATGTAGTACCACTAAATACAGTTAAACCTAATGATAGAATAGTAGCTATAGCTAGACTTTGTTTTTTCATGTTAAAACTCCTTTTTTGAATATTGGAAGTTAACATACTAATGAAACAAACTTATTTATTGAACATTAATTTTTAATTTGTTTGTACTGAATCTAAGAGTCCTTAATTATTTCCTATTTAATTTTTCATTTTAAATTCTGCTAAAATATAAAAAACTCCATAATAGGAAATTTTCCTTTCCTAAAACTATGTTTATATAGATTCGTAGTGTTATTATAATTATGAATTTTTACAGATGAGTAACATAGTTATAAAAGACAAAATATCAATATAAATTGGATTCAAAGAATTAACAATCTCATAAGAACTCGTTTCTTAATTGTTATTCCTGCGATTTTACCGGACTATTTATTGTATATAAAGTGAAGTACGCATTGTATTAAACGGGAAATTAATAGAGGTTTTTTGATATTCAAATGTACCCTGTTGATGTCCAGATGCATCCCACTTGTAATACCAACCAACAATTGGGTTGCCGCCAATCACACTTGATCCAATACTCTTTACTGCTGAACCGTTCATTTTTGCAATTGGATTTTGTCCATATCCAATTTCTTTTGTGTAAATATATAGGTAACTTCCTCCATGATTTCTTGTCGTACTAAAGCTATTAGGATTGATTGCCTCTACCCCGCCCTGCTCAGACTCTACTTGTACAACGTTTAATGAAGATAATGGTGCTGCAGGACCAGCAAATGCCTCTGTTGCCATTCCTAAACTTACAAATGTAGTGATTGCTAACGATGAAATCCCTAATGCTACTCTTTTAAACATAATAACATCCCTTCCATCCATTTTTTTGTATATCATTACAAACATACCCCGACTTCCTATATATGTAAATCATTTAGAACTTTAGAAATATAAGATATAATATTCTAGCGTATATTTCTAAAGCCTTATCAACACAAGAAATAGATTTCTCGCCTCTTTACGTAGGCTTTATAACAAGCCTGTCAATTTGTTCATTTTTTGCTACTCTATGTATTAGATTATCAAATTAATAATTTTTTATTTAAAAAGTACCCTTAAGCCTATTTATATACATATAAATAGGTTTAAGGAATGGAATTTGGTTTAAATGTACATAGGATAAATCAATCTACAACGTATTCAACTGGGGGTACAGTAAAAAATACTCAAAGCCCCCTTCTACTCAAGGGAAAGAAGCTACTAACGAAAGAAGTGAAACAACTTAGTGTCAAATTTACTGAAATGGATCTACGAAAAATGCTAAAAGATAAAGGTTTCCCCTTATGGATTATTATGGAGACGCTAAACAAGTTCCGTGCTAATAAGGAGAAGAAATCAAGCCAAACTAACAGCAACTCTCCTTTTAAAATTTTTAAATACAGTATGTCAAATACTATAAGGAAAATAAAAATTATCAAAGAGATTAATAATCTACTTTACGATTCCCCCCAAATAAGTTAAAAAGCTATTATAAACAAACTTCAATAAAAAATACCGCTCCACTCTTTTTTATAACTCGTTTTTTTGAGTTAATCATGATGATTGAAGATGATTCCTTTTGTACATACCAGCTGCTGCCAAATAAATGAATATCGCTTGTCTAAAACCACCTCTGACTAATCATTCATATAATAAGTCTAGAAACTTTTGAAACGCTTCTTTGTAACAGCTCATCTTATTAAATTCTGACCTAATATTCATGTTACTTTCATTAATAAAAACAATTAACATCAAAATCCTATTAAAGTTATACTAATGATAGAGGTGAGTTTATGAAAAATGATCCAAATAATAAAAAAACTGTCCCATTATGCCCGAAAAATAAATTACCAAAAATCACTAACGAGCAGTGGCATGCTATTATATATAATGATTCTTTTTATGACAATAAGTTTTATTATGGTGTAAAAACGACAGGTATTTTTTGTCGTCCCTCATGCAAATCTAAAATTCCTAAAAGAGATAATGTGAATATTTTTAAAAATGCACAAGAAGCATTATCTCAAAATTTTCGTCCTTGTAAGCGTTGTAAACCAACTGCATTAAATTTACCTAATGAAGAATGGATAAAACATATTACAGATTACATTGATAAAAACTTTGATGAACCTTTGACATTAGAAAGGTTGGCCTCTATATGTCATGGAAGTCCATTCCATTTACAACGTACCTTTAAAAAAATTAAAGGATTAACTCCTATGGAATATATTCAACAAATCAGAACTTCAAAGGCAAAATATTATCTTGAGCAAACCAATTATTCAATAATAGAAATTGGACTTACAGTAGGTATACAAAATACAGCATATTTTTCTACATTATTCAAAAAGAAAACTGGATACACACCTAATGAATATAGAAAATTACACCAAAAATGAAAATCATTAATTTTGACTTTAAATAGAGTTCACTAAAAAATTCGATAAGAACATTCATTTTATGTCAAAAAAATTTCTTGAATTTTTATTTGCAACTACAGAATCTTTACTCACTTTTCGAAAATCGACTTTCACTCGTAATTCCATAATTACAAAGCTTTGTCGATAAATATTTTGTAGAATTTTCTAAAAAATGAACAAATTTTGGATATAAATGATAGAATTTTTAAAAAAAGGTATTTTTCACTCGTATTATCTCTGGTATCTTAGCAAGTTTCATTAACAGATATATTAGTATGCAGACGGTGATAACTAAATATATTGAAGATGGAGGTCGTTGATTATGATTAATAACAATGCACTTTTAACTCTTGATGTTAACTTACAATTAGATATTCAGAAAGAGACTATTATTAAGAACGGTTTACAATTATCCCTCTCAAGGATTCAATTTAAGTTGTTATTTTATTTGGTATGTAATAAGAAAGTTCCTATATCCAGTGAAGAATTAATACAATATGCTTGGGGCACAAATGATTATATTACTAAAGACGAATTGTATGTATATATATGTAGGCTCAGGAAAAGGATCGAAGATGATTTTAAAAATCCTAAATTACTTTTATCTATTCGCAGAGTTGGCTACATGTACTACCCGCCCCAGTTTGTAGAATTGAATAGCAAAATTTAAAAAGAATTTTTTATATTAATCATGTTACCCTTTTATAAAAGGAGTGATTTTATGGGAAATAAATCAATTACACTGTATCAAGCAATTGCTCTGTACATCGCTGCAATTTTGGGTTCAGGGGTATTATTTTTATCAGCAAGTACTGCTAATATAGCTGGACCTGCATCAATCATTTCGTGGATATTTATAATTATTTTAAGCTTCCCTCTTGCATATACCTTTGCTTGCTTATCACGATCTTATCCTGATGCAGGTGGTGCAGCTACTTTTGTAAGAATGGCTTATGGAAATCATATGGGTAATTTAATAGGTTGGTTTTATTTCTTCTGTGCTGCAGTAGGACAAATCATAGTCTCTCTAACTGGTGCTTTTTATGTAGGAATCGCTTTTAACTTATCCAATGGGATAATTACTTGTTTAGCATTATTTATCTTATTAATGGGTTCAATTTCTAACTATTTCGGTGTACAAACAAGTGGTAAATTATCTTTGATTTTGAGCTCATTATTAATTGTTTTATTGTTAGTAACAATATACTCTTCTTTCGATAAGTTTGAGTATTCTAACTTTAAACCATTTGCACCTAATGGGATAATTTCTATTGGTACAGCTATGACAATGTGTTTATGGTCTTTCTTTGGCTGGGAAGCAATATGTAACCTTGCAGATAAGTTTGTAAAGCCAGAAAAAGATATTATTAAAGGGACGATTATTAGTGCAGGGATTATAGGCATATTATTTATTTTATTAAGCCTAATCACTATTGGCACTAAGACATATGGTAACCTTGAAAGCAACCTCTCTCCCTTAGCACTATTAATGCAAGATTCAATAGGAATCGGTGCGAAATATTTAACTGCTATATTAGCTTTTATTATTTGCTTAGGTACCGTCAACGCATTTATTGCTAGCATAACACAACTAGGTTTTGCTTTAAGCCGTGATAAAGCATTTCCAAATTATTTTTCTGAAATAAATCAACGTACTCAAACGCCCACTCGTGTAGTAGTATTTATTTTCGTCTTTGCATCTATAGGTGTGATAACAATAAGTACATTAAAAATATCTTATGTGGATCTGTTATTTATCCCAAATTCATTAGGCTTAATGGTATATATTTTTTCATCAGCAGCTGGCATTAAACTTTTTAAAAAAGGTACACTACAAAAAAAAGCTGCTTTAATATCTTTAATTTTATGTCTGTCATTAATCCCTTTCTTTGGTATATACTTCTTTGTACCATTAATAGTGGTAATTCTTTATTTTATGTATATAAATTACATGCGAAAATTGACTAGTATAAATCAAAATTATTAGTTCTATTACACCATTTACTTTTTATACACTTTACACAATAAAGAACTCTTTTACTTCTTATAAAAGTAAAAGAGTTCTTTATTTGGATAAAATAAGTTTATCTATAAAAGTATAGTTTGTTTTTATTTACTACGGAAGCGGTTTGAAGCTTATCTATAGTTTGTTGTTGTTTCACATTTTTTTCTGCAAGCATGCATTTCTGCTCATATAAAGGTAATAAATAAGTTTGAATAATTTTCTCTGCTGCAACTAATGAAGAATTGGATACATCTATAACACTTTTTATTTCTTTAACTATCTGCTTATTAATCATTTAACACCTCACTACATCCATATTGAACTTTTTACAAAAGTATTCATACATATATATTCTTCGTACCTTCAGCCGTATAATTGTGCTCAATAAGTTCGCGATGCAGTAATTGTAGAGTCTTAAATAGAAAGCTTGTTGAAATTTTTATTGATATTACATTTTCTTTTGGAATCACTTGTAATATGGGTATTAGATGTGATGACAATGTCTTCTTAATTGCCTCCACTATATGATAATGATTACCATCAAAAACACCTAATATATTTACATTTACTGTTTTTCTACTTTTATTATTGTATTGAATAGCAAAGACATTGTTTTTCCTCATATTATCTTGTGTACAAGTTGAAATTTTTGTACCGATATGCTTATTTAAAGTCATCCGGACATTGATAGGTATCCCTTTCCTCTCTGCCCATTTTATTGATTCTGCATTTATAATTTTAGCCCCAAACCTAGCCATTAGATAAGCATTTTTATATGAAATCTGTGGTATAACCATAGCTTCATTTATAATAGCTGGATCTGTAGTCATAATTCCTTCTACATCAGTAAAAATGTCTATTTCATGTGCATCTAATGTATATCCTAAAGCTGTTGCGGTTGTATCACTTCCACCACGAGACAGTATTGTTACTTCCTTTTCTGGTGTGTGTCCCTGAAACCCTGCAATTACTGGAATATAACCTTTTTTTACATTTTCTAAAAGACAAGATGTATGGATTTTTGTTATAGAGCTATTAATGTATTTTTTAGAGGATGTTTGAATTCCTGCTCGTGTGCCTGTTAAAGCTATAGATTTTATACCTGCACTATTCAACATACTACTAATTACGACACTTGAAATTATTTCTCCACAAGATAACAATAAAGCTTGATCATGTTCATTTATATTCACGCTATTGCTTCTTAAAAATTCTAACAATGTATCAGTTGAATAAGGATCTCCTATTCTTCCTATTGCGGAGACAATGATGACTGGGTTAAAGCCTTGTTCAATGGTTTCTTTAATTAGAGAAACTATATATTCCCTTTTTCTAAAGGTATTTATAGAGGTTCCTCCAAATTTCATGATTCGTATGTTCATTATCCCACCCACTTAAAAGTAATATTAATTTGTCTATTGCATTACTTTTTTTGTTTCACAGAACCAATTTTTTATGACGTTTATATTAGTGTTATCAAATGTTATTTTTTCGATATTTTCCCAATTAAGATTTTGATTGGAAGTTACATCTACTCCCAACGCTTCCTTAAGGGTCATCGAAAAACTTGGAAGTATAGGTTGGGCAAAATAAATTAATGCTTGAATCATATACCCTAAAGAGGTTAATCTTTGTAAATAAATTTTCATATTTATATCTTTTACAGGAATTACTTGCGTATCTAAATAATCCTTACATATTTGTAAATATTCGTGTAATACTTGGCTAGCCTGCCGTAGGCTAAAGTGATTAATATCATAAAAAGATTCTAGAGATTTTTTTGCCCAACTCACAGTTGCTTTTGCTTTGAGGTCAATGTAATCATTAAATAGGCTTAAATCCATGGAAGTTTCCTTTATAATTTCAATAAAGGTACTAATTGTATTAAACCAAGTATCTTCCAATTCATCTTTTCTAATTTGATTGAAATCTTTTAATGAGAAGTTTGTTTGGGTGTGTTCTGGATTTGTACGACAAACATAATAGCGTAAAGAGTCTGCTGGTACTTCCTTTAATAAATCACTGCCCCATATTGCATGATCTCTACTTGTCGAGAATTTTGCGTGCTCTAATAAATAAAACTCATTGGTAATGATGTGCTCAGGTAATAAATATCCTTCGTCTATTGCAAAACATGTTGCTACATGCAAAACTGCATTAAAGAAACTATTGTCATAACCAAGAAATTGTACAAGTGTTACATTATTTTCACACAAGTTCTCCACTGAAAAATTACTACCATTTATTTGTAACCATTTATTTGTAGTTACTATATGTCCTGGATACATTTCAAACCAGACATTAATACACTGGTTTGTATATCCCTTAATCGGTACTGGTATACCCCATTTAGTGGGATAAGTTACAGGATAATCACGAATAGGTCTTGAAACAATCCAATTGCATAATTCCTTGAGATGAGGCCTCCAACTAACTCTTGAATTATAATATTCTACCAGCTGATCTCGGTAATTTTCTAATGGAAAAAACAGCCCTTTGTAACTGCTAATTGTTGGTGTTTCCCCACACAGACCACAAACCGGATTAATAAGCTCAATTGGATCATTAATTCTACCACAGGCTTCACAGAGGTTTCCTGACGCATTTTCATTACAATATGGACATTCACCCTTTATAAAAGATTCAAATAAATACTGATCGCAATTATTACAAAAGTGTATTTCTTTTTGCTTTTCGACAAAAACCCCTTTATTGTATAATTTCTTAAAAAAGCTTTGAACGAAATTAATATGCTCTTGATTGTTTAAAGAATTGGAAAAAATGTTGAGATTTATAGATGCGGCACCTAAAGTATCTTGTACTTTTTTCGTATAATATTCTACTAATTTTTCAGGAGTCCACCCTTTTCTTTTAGCTGTTGTTGCTATATAAGTTTGATGATCATCTCCACTCGTTGAGTAAATTACATTATTTCCTTTCATTTTTTGAAATCTACTAAACACATCTGCTGCTAAATATGGTCCAGATAAATGTCCAATGTGTAAATCCCCATTAGTCGTAGGGGGAGTTGCTGTTACAATAAAAGTTTTCATTTATAATCCCTCACTTTTTATTTGTTAAAAACTAAAAAGCCATATAAATTATTGACAAAAATGAAAATAAGCATCTTATTCTATTAATTATCGCGCCTCTAGTAGTGCCCCCCACCAAATACATAAAAACTCTAAAGATGTGTCACCTATATTTTTTATTGTATGAGTTGAAAATGGCTCAAAATATATAATATCTCCTTTTTCGACTACCTTTTCTTGTCCATCAACATTAATTATTCCTTTACCGCTAAGAACTATAAAGGTTTCCTCTTCATCATGATGATGTGGATTAGTTTGCTCCCCTGGTTCTACTATTGCCCAAGCTGAACCAAAGGGTTGTTGTTTTGTAACATTCCATGGAAATAATCTGCGAAATTGTGAATTATATTCGTTTGTAAAACTATCCTTAGACACAGGTTGGTAGTCAATCAATCTCTCGTTCTGCACACGCTTTAATGCTCTGCCCAAATATAAATCAACAAAGTCTTCCTTATAATTTTTCAATAGTCCATTTTTAACTATTTCTAGATATTCTTTAGATGGAAGTGCAGGGGAGGCATGATTTTCAAGTTGTAGTGTATAGACTGAAATAGAACCATTATCTATTTTTGCTATATTTTCTTTTAAGATATACCCATGTCCATTTTTTATAAGGTCATCTATTTGTTCCATTTCTATTTGATACGCTACACCATAGACTCCTCCACCTTGTTGTGGGATAATTGTGGATGTTCCCCCTTTAAAATCCTCATGGTAACCTGTAAAAGTATAGATGTAATTTTCTAAAACAGCTTTTTTGTAATTTTTATATCCACCAATATCTTTAACCATTTGTTCAGGATTTGTACTAATACCATATGCAAAAAACCAAGGCATTTTAAAAACTCCCTTCTTTTAAGGTAACAGGAATAAATTCAGATGATTCTATTTGATAAACATCCCACGGAAAATTTTCCAAATCTCCTCTATCATCTAATTGTATATTACCTAACAAAGTACAATTCGTTCTCAATAAAGAACTAATTGTGCTAATACATTCTTTTATTCCCTTTCTTTGTAAAATTGGTAATGTACTCAATAATAGACTTGTTGCTACATAACTAGTTATGGAATAAGCTCCTACTTGAGTGCCACTTATATTCTTATAATTTTTAGAAAAAGTGTCGTAATAACTATCATTCATATTTCTTCCTGTTGAAACTACATATAAATTTTGATTATTATTTTTTAGTTCTTTAGCAAATTCATCTATAAAACAGTCATCTCCCAAAATTATTATCCCTCTATAGTCTACCTCTTTTAGTTTCCGTAGAAATTCTAGAGCACTCTGATAGATACCAGCAAAAAATATGATGTTAGATCTTTTTATATTTAACTCATTAAAATTTATTTGTACATCCCATTTTTGCTTTAGTATTGTGCAACCCTTTTTCTTGGCTAAATACTTCTCAACTTGATTCGATAAAGAGCGCCCATGAATAATATCTTCCCAAATTATTGAAACATACTTATTTGTACCATTAAAATCTAAAATAAAATCCGCAATTTTTTCTGCTAAATAATTATCTTTTCCACAAATCCGTAGAACATTATTGTATTCTTTCTCAGTTAGGGAAGGTTCTGTAGAAGCTGGCGCTAAATATAAAATATCATTTGCATCATATATAGGTGCTGCTCTTAGAGCTTCTGTACTACTTAAATGGCCAATTACAGCTTGTACCCCCTTATTGACTAAGCGCTCAGCTGCTGGTATATCATTAATCCCTAAAATACTATCATCTTCCCAGAACAATTCTATCTTGTGTGATGGATTATCTTTTATCCAGTCCTGTATAGACAAGAGACTACCAAAACATAATTCATAAGTATGGAAACCTTTATTTCCACTTAATCCGAGTCGGAAAGACGGTAGGTTTTTATCCTGTTCAGGTAAAATTAACAATTCATAGAAATTAGATTCATTATTATGAATTACCATTTATTCATAGACTCTCCTTGCTTCCATATATTTAGGTTGATCTCGACGTATTAAATCAGGATTATACCCATTTGTAACTGATACATAGTAAGCCATTAATTGAAGGGGAATTATTCCAACCAACGCACTAGTCAACTCATCACAATATGGCAATTTTATTACTCTAGTTTTATCTGTTTCTATAAAATCTTGTGAAGTAAAGATTACTATTTTACTATTAACCTTTTCTGCTGCTCTTATTAAATCATTAATTCTATTAATAACACGTAAAGGTGGTGATATAATAGTGAGTACGGTATTTGAATTACACATAGGTAGATACCCATGTAGTACTTGTTCTATATCTATGCCAATTGCAGGTGAATAGCTAGTTTCTACAAATTTTAATGCGGCCTCTCTTGCTAAAGATTCGCCTACTCCAGTTCCTGCAAAAATCCAATTGTTAGCAGGCTGTAGTTCCCTCGATAAGATTGAAACTTTTTTATCAATTGACAAAATTGTTTCCTCAACCAACTGAGAAATTTTTTCGAATTCCTGTTTGATGTTAGATGATATATTTTTTACTCCATAGTATTTAGATAACTCATAAAACAAACTTAATATCGCCCCTATACTTACTGTATAACTAATTGTATGAGCTAACGACTTTTCAAAAGGATATCCATTACTTATTACATGATCCGCCTTTTGTGCAGCACTGCTTTCTGGGAATCCTGTAATTAAAATAGTTTTTGCTTTTGCGGCCCGAACATTTTCTAATGCTTTTAAAACCATTGTTGTTTCACCAGAATGTGATACCGCTATGACCACATCTTCTGAACTTATATTCCATGGATGATGAATTAATTCAAACGCAGGAACAGAACGAATCAGATTTACATCTTTAAATATCATTCTGGAAATATATTCACTTGACAAGGCTACGTGATACGAAGTTCCACAACCTGTAATAAATACTCTCCTACAATATTTTATTTGATTGACTATTTCTATGATTTGCTCATTATCAATAAAACAATTATTAAGATTGTTCAAATAACGTACCTGTTCACAAATTTCTTCGTACATATAATAAGGATGCGCTTGTCGAATATTTTGCATTACATACCTCCTCATACTAAAGAACATAATTACATATAATCATACCTATATTTTCCTTTTATTAGTTTACTCTCAAAAAAACGTTCCAATTGATAAGGTTGTATTTCTGGTTGTTTTTCTTTTGTTAGTATTTCCTTTGCAACAGCCTCACCAACTGCAGGTGCAATTTTAAAACCACCTCCACTAAAACCTACAGCTAAGTATACATTCTCAATCTGGGGACACTTCCCAATAATAGGGTGCTTATCAGGTGTATAACCATCAAAACTTACTCGCCCTCCTATAGGAAAGAAATTTTCTAAAAAAGGTAGACGTTTCTTTATTTTATTTTGTGTATAAGCTATATTTTTTAAAGTTGGAACACTATTTTTATTATTTGGATCTACATCCCATTGATTATGAAACATTCCAATTAATATTTCTTTCTCTGAAATCGGACGAAAATAAGTACCAATAGTATCGTCAATATGAGTTAATAATTTTGTTGGAACTTTGGAATCTACTCTTGATAAAAAACAGATGCCAATTTGTTTTGAACGTAAAGGTAGGTTTATGTTGTGTTTCTCTAATATTTCAGCTGCCCACACATTGTTGGCGATTATTATATTATCTGCATACAAGCTTCCAATGTTAGTTTCTACACCAATCGCTTTTTCTTTTTGGATAATCAATTTGTTTATACGGACTCCTTCTCTCAATAACACTCCATTTTCCAATGCTTTGCTTATAAAACACTGAGTAGTTTTTACTGGATCTGCGTAACCACTATGTGGTTCAAATGCTACTAATCCTATTCCTTCAATAGAGGATTCCGGTTGTATTTCTTTATATTCTTCTGGAGACAACAGTTTAATAGGTACGCCTATTTCACTTATCATACTTACATTGTGTGTAATTTCGTTTTTAAATTCCGGGCTAACAATCATTGCAAAACCAGTTTTATTAAAACCGCAATCTCCACCTATATTTTCATTCCATTTAGAATAAATTTGTAAACTTTTCCAAGCTAGTTTACTTTGAAACGAGTTTGTATGATGCATTCTCAGAAGGCCGCCAGATTTACTGGTAGCCCCTATTCCTGGTGGTCGTGATTGTTCACATAGAGTTATTTTCCCTACATGATTTTGAGATAAATAATATGCAATACTTGCTCCAATTATGCCCCCACCTACTATCAAGATATCACTATTACTATTCATTTTTCTCTTCCTTATATTGTAATAATGCAGAAGAAAATATTGATACGGCATCTTGTACGTGTAACTTATTTATGATTAATGGAGGAATCCAACGAATAACATGATCCTGTGTTCCGCACGTCAAGAGTATTAATCCTCTCTCAACACATAACTCACGAATCCTTTTAGCTGTTTTTGAATCTGGAAGACCTTCATAATCTAGAAACTCACATGCTATCATAAGACCAAGTCCTCGTACATCCGAAATAAACGGATAAATGTCCTGGAGACCTTTTAAATAATTAAGTAAAATCTCACCTGTTTTTTCTGAATTTTCAACTAACTCTTCTTCTTTTAAGACATTGATAGTTTCTATTGCAGCTGCAGCTGCTAATATATTTCCACCATAAGTCCCACCATGAGAACCAGTTATCCATCTACTCATTAATTCTTTTGATGCAGCAATTCCACTAAGAGGTAAACCTGATGCCAAACCTTTTGCAATTACTAAAATATCTGGTGTAACTTCAAAGTGCTCCATTGCAAATAATTTACCTGTTCGTCCAAATCCAGTTTGAATTTCATCAAAAATTAATAGAATTCCATATTTGTCACAAATTTCTCGTAAACCTTGAATAAAAGGCTTTGGCGGAATAACATATCCACCTTCTCCTAATATTGGTTCTATAATCATTGCAGCAGTTTCCTCTGGAGAAGTTTGAGTTAATAAAATATTTTCTAATTCCTTTAAACATCGTTTTGTTAATTCATCTGAGTCATAATTATTTCCAATTTCATAAGGAAATGGACTAACAATAACCCCAGACATTAATGGTTGATAAAATTTCCTATAAATGCTTTTTGCTGTAGTAACAGCCATTGCTCCTACAGTCCGCCCATGATATCCGCCTTGGAAACAAATAATATTAGTTTTTTTTGTCGCATGACGAGCTAACTTTATTGCACTTTCTACCGCTTCACTACCACTATTACTAAAGAAAAAGCAGTTTAACTCACTAGGAAGTAAATCGCAAAGTTTATGAGATAATTTTGTGATAGGTGTATTATATAAAATAGTAGCTTGTGCATGTAGCATTTTTTCAGCTTGATGTTTTATAGCATTTACAATTCTTGGATGACAATGTCCAGTATTGGTAACACCTATACCTGAAGTAAAGTCTAAAAATTCTTTTCCATTTATATCATATATATATGGACCTTTTGCATAATCAACATGTATTTGAGTAAAATGTGGCCATACTGGTGATAGATGTTCAAAATTATTTAGTAAAGAGGCTTCCATCACTTATTCTACCTCCTGTAATATTCGAGTATTTTTTAATTGTGATTGTATACTTTCTTGGATTTTCCCAGCTTTTACAGCCATCATACTAAAGGAGGCTGCATCACTTATTCCATGCGTTCTTTCGGTTAAACCATTTACATAAATCTTAGGTATAAATCTCTCGGAAGTCTTAACTTCATAATTTTGACTAATAATTAAATCCTCATCTTCATCCAATTCAATATAGTTACTTAATGGTTGTAATCCACTTGGGAATTTTTCTTCATAAAATCCAGTACATAAGATTATATAATCCACATCAAGTTTTAACTTTTCTTGTGTGTACATATCAGTTACATCCAGTTTAAATGATTTATCTTTTTCACCTATAGTAGTTAACTCCGAATTATTAATAACTTGAATTCTATTTATTCCCTGAATACCTTCTTCGTAAATTTTCCAATATAAAGATCGACTTACATCAGCATCCACCGCAGAATAGTTTGTGTGTTTTATTTTTTCAAACAAATGTTTTTTCTTATGTTTCGGTACAGAATAGAAATAATCAGCAAAATAAGGGAAATATACTTCATTACTAAAGTGACCTAAATCATAAAGTCGAAATCCCATACCACGATGAATAGAGGTTATTTTTGATTGTGGGAATCGATGCGCAAGATCTAATACAATTTCAATAGCATTTTGTCCTGACCCAATTACAGCGAATGTAGGTTGTTTTTCTCGAACTGTTTTAATATGACTTTTATAGCCACTTGAGTGAAATACTCTCGGGCCAATAAATTCTTTACAAATTTCAGGAATGTTTTTTCTTCTACCTGTACTTAAGACTATATTTCGAGCTTTAAATTTTTTTATAGCCCCAGTATTTAAATCTTGTGTGGAAACTTGGACCATTTCTACCGCTTTAGTTTCTGATGATACAATTGGCTCAACATTTAAAAATTTATGTCTATAAAGGGTATTTTCTGATACTTGATCTGCAACCCACTTTACGTAATCCGACCATTCAATTCTTCCAGGATTACTTGAAAATTGGCCAAACGTAAATAATCTATCTTTTTCCTTTAAATACATTGGAAAAGTATACCTACTCCTTGGATTACGAGGTGTAGCCAAGTCTCTGAGGTAGTGATGTTGAATATCTGTTCCCGGTAGTAACATTTCCGGCATCCAAGTAGAATCCTTGGCTTGCTCTACAAATAAACAATTTAAATTTAAATAATCAGAAGGATTTCCCTCTTCAAAATCCTTCATGGCAACAGATAGCGCAATACCTGCCGGCCCAAATCCTATTCCAATAACATCGTAAATTTCTTCATTTAGAAAATTCATTTAAATATACCTCCTATTAATTTAATAAAGAATTTTACATTTTGATATTTTGTTTATTCCCTCCTCTCATCCTTATACTATCAAATAGCTATCGAAATAAACCTTTCACTCTATTAAGGTTTATTTCGTATACAAAGCTAATAAATTCTCATTAAAAACTTATAGAAATTCAAATTTATTAATTTAATTTAACATTTAAACACTTTTTCATATTCCACAAATAGTTTTTTTTGGTATATTATAGTTGTGTAGTGCAGATAATTAATTAGGAGGGTGAATGATATGTTTTATAATCGAGTGATTACCATGGCTTTACCTTCTCTGAATGCTATTTCATATTTAGAGGTGTACCAATTAGACCAAAAATATTTAGATAAGGTTTTAACTTTATCACAGGAATTTCAAAAATCTCTAAATATTGAGGATTTTAGCTTTGATTTTCAAAAAGCTATCGAGATTACAGATTATTACGACAATACTTTTGTAACAAATAGTATAAATCATACTATAAAAAAAGAAGGGGTTAGTGTTGGCAAAATGATTGACACTATCTATTTCACTATTAACAACCTCCTTGAATTATCAGAACATAATAATATTTTTCGTTCTAGGGTGTTAAATACTATAACTAACGCTTTTTTAAACCTTTCACATCAAGAAAAAGAATCTTACTTTTTCTATTATCAAAAAGATAACAATCAAACTAGTTATCGTTACCATATTTTTTTAGCAATTCAGGAAAATAACGAAAATCTTTTCTTGAAAATAGTTCCAATTTCAATTGATGTAACAATAAATTCCAATATTGAGGAAATAAGAATTTTAAACACCCATGACATTAGAGATTTTACTGTTAATATAAAAGCAATAAACTTAGTGTTTTATGATATAGATAATCCAAATTTATTAAAAGATTTTAATAGAAGTTAAACTTAAAATTTATAAACTGAGCGTACTAGACTCTTTTTATTTCAGAACTACTGACATTTTTATCCTCATTTAAAAAGTACCTAGATTTATATCTAGGTACTTTTTAATTTTATGGAATTAATTAGTCTGTATCTTTTTATAGAGAAACAAAAACAAGACGGTTCTTTTGAAACCGTCTTGTTAAAATAATAATACCATCTAACATATAGCTAGTTATTTAATGTTTTCTTTTATTAAATAATTTGATTAAACAATTTATATTTCTATCATTCCTCTCTTCTTTCATATTCATCTGAAATAATATTTTTATCCCACCATATTTATAAATAAACAACACTTTTTATATTTAATTCTTTATTTTATCTAGTTACTCAAAAAAAAGATCTCAGGTTTGTTTGTATCGGATTTTAAACGCATCCCCAATACAAAATCATACCCAACAACTTTAAAGTCTATTTTAAGTTGTTAAGGTATTTAAAGAGAAATCGAATATTTTAAACCGATTTTGTTAAATAATTTCTATATACTATATGCTAATCTCTTGATTTTTCACCTTTGATTTCTTCTAAGCTCTTTTTATACACCTTTTCTTTTGTAATATGCTTTATTTTTAATTATATTACAACAATTACTTTTACAGGTTGTCCATTTCATATAGCTGTAGCAATTAGAATATTTAGTTTTAAAATGTAACATTAATTAATCTATATTCAAATAATTTCTAATTAATTTTTTAACTGTATGAATATTAACATCTATATTCATTTTAATACCTAAAAAGGCAGGCATAAATTTATGCTTGCCTTCCGTTCTCAAAATTAATTACACCTAAAACAACGTGGGATAAAGCAAATCTAAATACTGACTTCTACCCTCTATTTTTTACTTTTCTAAAACAATTTCTGCTATTTCATTAGCATGTTTTTTAGAATCAAATCCATCATAGTTACTTAGAACTACAACGGTCAAATATTCTTGTGGAAACCGCATGAAGTGTGAACGATAACCTGCCCAACTTCCTGAATGTTCCAAGTACCGACAGTTAAAACCTTCAGCAAGCCTTAGTCCAAAAGCATAATCTTCATTGTCAATAATCGTCTTCCCAGTTGGGGAAATTTTCGGACCTATTTCGCTCATTCTTTTAACAAGTTCTTTTCCACCAAC
>Ga0268252_1000736_pt1 | contig 20555 bp, 12 predicted proteins | sample AgamicMgSfrz_FD_200244 | JGI IMG/M metagenome (GOLD analysis project Ga0268252, IMG submission 200244) | Agave microbial communities from Guanajuato, Mexico - Mg.Sf.rz (v2) (version 3) | ecosystem: Host-associated > Plants > Phyllosphere > Phylloplane/Leaf | place: Guanajuato, Mexico | collected... | reverse complement strand
GGTTTCCGGTGCCAGAGTCAGGATCATTTCTGCAGCATCAATGGCCGTGTTCAGCATTGGCTGACCTTTGGCCGGGCCGTCCGCTTTGGTGTAATTGAGCTTACGCAGCAGGTCCATTTCGCTCTGGGTATTCCACGCAATCCCTTTACCCCCGTTACCGATTTTTTCCATCAGCGGGCCGATAGAGGTAAAGCGTTCGTACGTTGCCGGGTAGTCACGTTCAACGGGAATAATGTGCGGCGCAGTCACGCCCGGGATCAGGTCACACTCGCCTTTTTTCCAGTCCTTCACGTCCAGCGGCTGCGCCAGTTCGGCTGCAGAGTCGTGCTGAATCGGCAGGGTCACCACATCGGTCTCTTTGCCCAGATGTCCTACGCACACTTCGGAGAATTTCTTCGCGATATCTTTGTAGATATCCCAGTCGCTTTTGGATTCCCACGCCGGGTCAACGGCTGCAGACAGCGGATGAATAAACGGATGCATATCCGAGGTATTCATGTCGTCTTTTTCATACCAGGTTGCGGTCGGCAGCACGATATCAGAGTAGAGACAGGTGCTGGACATACGGAAATCGAGCGTAACCACCAGATCCAGTTTGCCTTCGCCGCCATTATCCTGCCATTCCACTTCCTGCGGCTTAACGCTGCCCTGTTTGCCCAGGTCTTTGCCCTGAATGCCGTTTTCCGTACCCAGCAGGTACTTCAGCATATATTCATGGCCTTTACCGGAAGAGCCCAGCAGGTTAGAACGCCAGACGAACAGGTTGCGTGGGTAGTTCTGCGGATTATCCGGCTGTTCGGCAGCAAAGCGCAGCGAGCCTTCTTTCAGGCTGTCCACGGTATAGTCAACCGGCGTTTTGCCTGCGGCCTGCGCTTTTGCGGCAATATGCAGCGGGTTGGTGCCGAGCTGCGGCGCGGAAGGCAGCCAGCCCATACGTTCTGAACGTACGTTGAAATCGATCAGGCTGCCCTGATAGCGTGATTTATCCGCCAGCGGAGAGAGCAGCGATTCCGTCGATACGGTTTCGTAGCGCCACTGGCTGGAGTGGTTATAGAAGAAAGAGGTGCCGTTCATATGGCGCGGCGGACGCTGCCAGTCAAGGCCAAACGCCAGCGGCTGCCAGCCGGTTTGCGGACGCAGTTTTTCCTGGCCGACATAATGCGCCCAGCCGCCACCGCTCTGACCCACGCAGCCGCAGAAGATCAGCATGTTGATCAGGCCGCGGTAGTTCATGTCCATGTGATACCAGTGGTTCATACCGGCACCGACGATGATCATCGAACGGCCATGGGTTTTCTCGGCGTTTTCAGCAAACTCGCGCGCGACGCGAATGATGTGCTGACGGGAAACGCCGGTTACTTTTTCCGCCCATGCTGGCGTGTAGGCTTTGATCTCATCAAAGCTGGTGGCGCAGTTGGCGTCATCCAGACCGCGATCCAGACCATAGTTAGCCAGCGTCAGGTCGTAAACGCTGGCAACCAGCGCCTCGCTACCGTCAGCCAGCTGCAGACGTTTAACCGGCAGTTTGTGCAGCAGGATTTCATCCAGCGCCACGCTGTTGAAGTGTTCGCTTTCGATGCCGCCGAAGTAAGGGAAGCCCACTTCAGCCACTTCATCATGGCTGCCCAGCAGGCTGAGCTGTAGCTCGACGTCGCGCTGAGATTTGCCTTCACGCGCTTCGAGGTTCCATTTGCCCTCTTCGCCCCAGCGATAGCCGATAGAGCCCAGCGGCGCCACCAGCTCGCCACTCAGGCTATCGATCGCGATGGTCTTCCATTCAGGGTTATTTTCCTGGCCCAGATTATCCACCAGATCGCTGGCGCGCAGCATGCGTCCGGCAGCGTAGTAACCACCGTCACGCGGTTCCAGCATTACCAGCATCGGCATATCGGTATAGCGGCGCACGTAGTCGCGGAAGTAGCTGACCTCACGATCGAGGTGGAACTCTTTCAACATCACGTGGCCCATCGCCAGCGCCATCGCGCTGTCGGTGCCCTGTTTCGGGTTCAGCCACAGGTCGCACAGCTTGGCGACTTCCGCGTAGTCCGGCGTTACCGCTACGGTTTTGGTGCCTTTGTAACGAACTTCGGTAAAGAAGTGGGCGTCAGGCGTACGCGTCTGCGGAACGTTAGAGCCCCAGGCGATGATATAGGAGGAGTTGTACCAGTCAGCCGATTCCGGTACATCGGTCTGTTCGCCCCAGGTCATCGGCGATGCCGGCGGCAAATCGCAATACCAGTCATAGAAGCTCAGGCAGGTCCCGCCGATCAGCGAAAGATAACGGGCGCCCGCCGCGTAGGAGACCATCGACATAGCCGGAATCGGCGAGAAGCCGACAATACGGTCCGGGCCGAAGGTTTTAGCGGTATAGACGTTGGCCGCCGCGATGATTTCATTCACTTCCTGCCAGCTGGAGCGCACAAAACCGCCGCGTCCGCGGGCCACTTTATAGCTTTTCGCTTTTTCGGCGTCGTTGATGATTGAGCCCCAGGCGTCAACCGGATCGCTGTGCAGCGCTTTCGCTTCACGCCATAATTTCACCAACCGCTTACGCATAAGTGGATATTTCAGGCGATTGGCACTATATAAATACCAGGAGTAGCTGGCGCCGCGTGGGCAGCCGCGCGGTTCATGGTTTGGCAGATCGGGGCGGGTGCGAGGATAGTCAGTTTGCTGGGTTTCCCAGGTGACCAGACCGTTTTTGACATAGATCTTCCAGCTACAGGAACCGGTGCAGTTGACGCCGTGCGTGGAGCGCACGATTTTGTCATGCTGCCAGCGGCTGCGGTAACCATCTTCCCAGTCCCGGTTAGTGTTAAGTGTCTGGCCGTGCTGGCCAGCAAAAGGTTCAGCTAATTGTTTAAAGTAGCGAAACCGATCCAGAAATTTGCTCATCCGGAATTCTCCTGAAGGCTCGGTGTTGTTATAAATGGCTAAACGACATTGCTTATGTTGTGGGCGTCAGCCTACTGAGATGACCTGGCTGGCCGCTTGATTGCGATCAAGTCAGCACAGTTGCTGCGCTTATCCCCCCCATCCTGAATACCACCTAAGTGGCATGCGCGCGCCATCTTCAATTGATTGATATTCTTTGATAAAAACAAAAAATTTATCGTAAGCGACACGCTCAGGTTAGCTGTCGACTATTTGGGAGTAGGTAATGGGTAAAACCAGGCGCAATAAAAATCCGGCTTATGTCAGAGCGACAAAAGCCGGATTTTCAATAATTAACGTGCAGCCTTACGGCCGTAGACCAGCCAGGTGATCAATATGCAGACCACATAAAACACCAGGAAGATTTTCATGGCGCCCGCCGGAGAGCCGGACATAGCCAGCGAGATGCCGAAGGTCTGCGGGATAAAGAAGCCGCCCGCCGCACCGATGGCGGAGATAAAGCCCAGCGCCGCTGCGGTATCGGTTACGGCTTCCTGCTGCGCCTGTTCATCGCTGCCGCCGCGCGCTTTTACGCTATCCCAGGTAATTTTACGGAAAATCACCGCAATCATCTGGTAGGTAGAACCGCTGCCGAGACCTGCCGTTAAGAACAACACCATGAAGATGCCAAAGAACAACGGGAATGAGCCGTCGTGGCCTTCAGACGGCAATGCCAGGAACACCAGCGCGGTAAAGATCGCCATCACGATAAAGTTAATCAGCGTAACGCGCACGCCGCCAAACCGATCGGAAATCACACCACCGGCAGAACGCGCCAGGGCACCGAGCAGCGGGCCGAAGAAAGCGTACTTCATGATAACGATGTCCGGGAACTGCGTTTTGGAGAGCATGGCAAAGCCCGCGGAGAAGCCGATAAACGAGCCGAAGGTTGCCAGGTAAAGCAGGCTCAGGCCCCACAGATGCGCACGTTTCAGTACCGGCAGCTGTTGACGCAGAGAAGCTTTGGACGCGGCGAGATCGTTCATACCAAACCAGGCGGCAAGCGTCGCGATCAGCAGCAGCGGCACCCAAATCCACGCGGCGTTTTCCAGCCACATCTGGCTACCGTCGGCGGTCACCTGACCCTGGCTACCAAAATAGCCAAAGATAGCGAAGGAGATCGCTGCCGGTGCCAGCAGCTGCATCACGCTCACGCCCAGGTTGCCAAGGCCGCCGTTGATGCCCAGCGCACTGCCCTGCTGTGCTTTCGGAAAGAAGAAGCTGATGTTGCCCATGCTGGAAGCGAAGTTTGCGCCAGCAAAGCCGCACAGCAGCGAGATCACCACGAATACCGCAAAAGGCGTTTCCGGGTTTTGAACGGCGAAACCGAGCCATACGCACGGAATCAACATGATACCGGTGCTGAAAGCGGTCCAGCGACGTCCGCCGAAGACGGGAATCACAAAGGAGTAAGGTACACGCAGCAGCGCGCCGGAAACGGAAGGAAGCGCGGTCAGCAGGAAGAGCTGATCGGTTGTAAAATTGAAACCAACTTTATTTAAGTTGACGGCAACGGTGCTGAACAGCATCCAGACGCAGAATGCCAGTAACAGACAGAACACAGAAATCCACAGATTACGGTTAGCAATACGCTTACCGCTCTGCTGCCAGAATTCAGCATCTTCCGGCTGCCAGTTTTGAATAACGGCGCCTGATGCTTTTTTCTCTGATGGCGTGGCTAAATTCGACATAATAACCCCGGTGAAAGAATGAAAACTGCGCACATCCTGCCTGGTCGTCCGTAGCGCGAAGTTGACATAAATCAACGGGGTAGCAGTTAGTTAAGGCACGCAATTGTCTTCCACCCACTAAGTGAGTAGTGTCATTTCTGCCAATAAATTTAACAAAAACAGCCGATTAAAAATATGATAAAGTCACATCGGCGAAATATTACTTCTCCTTATTTTATTAGAGCTACCCCCTTTGGGGTATAAAACATAAATCAGGAAGAATGAAAAAATAGCGTGCGACGGCCATGCTTTCTGAAAGCGGGCTTTTTGTTGCGCGTTGCCAGCCTTGCAAATGTCGTCAACACCCTGATTAACCGGAGCCAGTATGATTACCCACGACGCCGCTACCATCCTTCTGATTGATGATCATCCCATGTTACGTAATGGCGTTAAACAGCTTATCAGCCTCGATCCGCAGCTGAAGGTTATTGCCGAGGCGGGCAATGGCGAACAGGGCCTGGCGCTGGCTGAACAACATGACCCGGACCTGATTCTGCTTGATTTGAATATGCCGGGGATTAACGGGCTGGAAACGCTCGATCGCCTGCGCCATATCGATCTCTCTGGCCGCATTGTGGTCTTTACCGTTTCTAACGATGAAGAAGATGTGGTGAACGCGCTGAAGCGCGGCGCAGATGGTTATCTGCTGAAAGATATGGAGCCGGAGGCGCTGCTGACCTCGCTGCATCAGGCTGCCGCAGGTCAGATGGTGCTAAGCGAAACCCTGACGTCGGTGTTAATCAGCAGCCTGCGCGAAACGCCGCCTGCCACCCAGCGCGATCTGCAACAGCTCACCCGGCGGGAACAGGATATTTTGCGTCAGATAGCGCGCGGCCTGCCGAATAAAATCATTGCCCGTAAGCTCAACATCACAGAAAGCACGGTTAAAGTGCATGTCAAACATCTGCTCAGGAAATTACAGCTGAAATCACGGGTGGAAGCGGCCGTCTGGTATTTGCAACATAAGAGTGGCAGCTAAGCGATTGCTCATTGCCGTGGCAGGTTTAATCATTGCCGAACGTAAACAGCCAGACGGTGAGATGGTTATTCTATGGGATTTCATCGTTGCCGTATAACGCAGGCGGTGGGCAGTTTAATTTTGTATAAAACGGAGCCAGCTCTGGCTCCGGTATGAAAACGGTGAGCGACCGCTTTGTCGCCCACCGTTAAACGTCTTACTTCGAGTGGCTTTCGTTTAGCGTAGCGGGCGGTTCCGCTGCGCTATGTTCATGTTCGGTCATCGCAATGGCGTGAACGCGTTTACGCACGCCAAACCAGCCCAAAATCAGCACGACGATAATTAACGGGATAGCGGCGACGGTAAAGGTGCCGTTCGGGTAGTCAAACGCCATCAGCGCCAGCACGCTCGCCAGGAACAGCAGCGTCAGCCATGATGTTACCGGCGCGCCGGGCAGCTTAAAGCTCACGTCATCGGCCTTGCCCTCTTTAATCGCCTTACGCAGGCGCATCTGGCAGACAATAATAAAGGCCCAGGTTGACAGGATCCCCAGCGAAGCGATGTTCAGAACGATTTCAAACACCTGCGACGGCACATAATAGTTCAGCACCACGCCAATTACATAAACGCCGATGGTAACCAGAATCCCGGCATAGGGAACCTGCTGACCGCTCATTTTCGACAGAGCTTTCGGCGCCGATCCGCCCATCGACATCGAGCGCAGAATACGTCCGGTTGAATAGAGACCGGAATTCAGGCTGGAGAGCGCAGCGCTCAGCACCACAATATTCATAATGCTGCCGATATAGGGCACGCCCAGTTTGGAGAAGAAGGTAACAAACGGGCTTTGTCCGGCCTGATAAGCGTTCCAGGGCAGCAGCAGCACCAGCAGCACCACGGAGCCAACATAGAACAGGCCGATACGCCAGATAACGCTGTTAATCGCCTTCGGCAGCACTTTTTTCGGCTCTTTACATTCGCCCGCGGCGATACCCACCAGCTCGATAGAGGCGAAGGCGAATACCACGCCCTGCACCAGAACCAGCGCCGGCAGCAGCCCGTGCGGGAACATGCCGCCGTTATCTGAAATTAAGTGGAAGCCGGTGGCATTGCCATCCAGCGGCTTACCGCTGCCGAGGAATACCACGCCGACGATCAGGAAGATCACGATCGCCAGCACTTTTATCAGGGCAAACCAGAACTCCATCTCGGCAAACCATTTCACGCCGATCAGGTTCATGGTGCCGACAATCGCCAGCGCGCCCAGCGCAAATACCCACTGCGGCACATCGCCGAAGGCGCCCCAGTAATGCATATAAAGCGCCACGGCGGTGATATCGACGATACCGGTCATCGCCCAGTTAACGAAGTACATCCAGCCCGCAACGTAGGAGGCTTTTTCGCCAAGGAACTCACGCGCATAAGAGACAAAGCTGCCGCTGGAGGGACGATGTAATACCAGTTCGCCCAGCGCACGTAAGATAAAGAAAGAGAAAATACCGCAGACGAGATAAACCAGCGCCAGCGCCGGGCCAGCGGCCTGTAAACGCGCGCCTGCGCCGAGAAACAAACCGGTGCCGATAGCACCGCCGATAGCAATCATCTGTACCTGACGATTGCCCATTGCCTTATCGTAGCCAGCATCATGTGAATTCAGCCAGCGTCTTCTGGCAGCATGCTGATCCGCTGCCGTTTTCTTGGTTGCTTTCATTGCCTGTCCTGTTGTCCTGTCCGATAAAAGAGCGCCTGTACGCTCAGCCCGCTTTCACCCTTTATAACCAAACGTTTGCGCTATAAAGATTTAAAGGGATAAATTCACTGTTGGTCTGGGTCTTGTAATGTGGCGACACAGTGAATTTACGGCGATGAATCCTAACCGTTCTTTTATGGGGAAGCAAAACCCCAACGGTGAATTTTTTGACGCTTTATGTCATTTTTGCGGCACAGTTAAAAGGCGAGAAAATGCTAATCCGGCAGGGCGCTTTGATGTTCAGTAAACCATCTGGAGCTATGAGGTCAGGCGATGCTGGAAATCAGCCGATGCTGGAAATCAGCCGATGTCGGAAATCAGCCGATGACAGAAATCAGGCAATGTCGGAAATCAGACAAGGTCAGATATCAGACGGTATCGGAAATCAGCCGCCAGCGCCTCAGAAGCTGAACCGCCAACCCCCGGCCAATTATCCGGCGCGATCGCCGTTACCTGTCCTTAATTTGACCTGACACCGCTGCGCCAGCGCGGGTTTCAGGCTATGATTGCCCCTCTTTTTTGGGTTAAGTCTTCTCATGCTGAAACGCTCCGTTACCAGTTCTATCGCCCGCGCGCTGGCCGGCATCGTAATTCTGTCGGTGCTTTCCACCAGCCTGGCGCTGTTGACGTTATCCGGCAGCCTGCGCGATGCGGAAATGATCAATTTTGCCGGCTCACTGCGTATGCAGACCTACCGCCTTGCCTGGGATCTGGAGACGAAATCCCCAGAGCTGGAGGCGCATCTGCGCTATTATCAGCGATCGCTGGATGCGCCGCTTCTCCAGCATCTGAACCGGTTTTACGTGCCGGAAAATGTGCGTCACCGCTATCGGCAAATCAAACTTTCCTGGCCGCTGCTGCGCGCTGACTTAACCAGCGGCGATCCAACGCGCTATTCCCAGCATGTGGCGCATTACGTCAGTGAAATCGATCGTTTCGTTTACGATCTGCAGCGCTATGCGGAACGTAAAATGCAGCTGGTGGCGATAACCAGCGCCATCGGCTTTATCGCCATCGTGGCACTGGCGTTCTGGACCATCCGCCTGACGCGCCGTCAGGTTGTTAAACCGCTGAATCAGCTGGTGGCCGCCAGCCGTTATATCGAACAGGGCAATTTTAACTATCCGCCGCTCGATACCTCACTGGCCAATGAGCTGGGCCTGCTGGCGAATACCTTTAACCGTATGTCGGGCGAGCTGGAGCGCCACTACAGCGAACTGGAAAACACGGTAAAAGCGCGCACCGCAGATTTAATGGTGGCGCATCAGACCATGACCATTTTGTATGAGGCGTCCCAGGCGCTGACCGTCAGCAGTCTGGGTCATCCGACTATTACCGAAGTGATGGAAATTGTGTTCAGGCGCGCACGTCTGACCGCATTGACGTTAGACGCCGGCGAAAGCTGGCAGATCGCGCTGGGTACGCCGCAGCCCGATAAAAGCTGGCAGCGGCTGGCGATCCAGCAGGATAATCAGCCAGGCAGTGAGCTGCGCTGGCAGGAAGGCGAACGGAAAACGCCCGAACCGCTGATGCAGAGCGTCGGCAATTTGCTGTCGCGCGCCATCTGGATCCATCAGGCGCAAAAACAGCAGCAGCAACTGCTGCTGATGGAAGAGCGCGCCACCATCGCCCGCGAGCTGCATGACTCGCTGGCGCAGGCGCTCTCCTTCCTGCGCATTCAGCTAACCTTACTGAAACGCACCATCAATGCGGAACAGCAGCCCGCCCAGCAGATTGTCAGCGATTTCGATCAGGCATTGGCGGAAGCCTATCGTCAGTTACGGGAGCTGTTGAACACCTTCCGGTTATCGGTTGATGAGGCCTACCTGCCCGCGGCGTTACAGGCGATGTTAACGCCGCTCCAGCAGCAAACCACCGCTGAGATCGCCCTGCACTGCTCGTCCGGTTTTGATGCGCTAACCGCTCAGCAACAGGTGCATGTTTTACAAATTGTCCGCGAAGCGGTGCTGAACGCCATTCGACACGCAAATGCCAGCCTTATCGAAGTAAGCTGCACCACGCTGGAAAATGGCGAATATCAGATTGTTATTAGCGATGACGGCTGCGGTCTGACCACCGTTGAAGAGCCTGCCGGGCATTATGGCCTGACGATTATGCATGAGCGAGCGCAGCGTCTGGGCGGTTCGCTATTGATGGAAACCACGCCATCCGACGGGACGCGGCTGCGGCTGCGCTTTCCCTCACAGACAACAGAATCGGTGGCAGATTAATGCCAGCCGTGATTCTTTTTATTCAGCCAGCTGCGGCTGGCGCGCTACGCCGGGGAGTATTATGAACAATCGACACTTTACTGTGATGCTGGTTGACGATCATCCGTTGATGCGCCGGGGAATTCGTCAGCTTCTGGAATTAAACAGCAGCTTTGAGGTGGTGGCCGAAGCCAATAACGGCACCGAAGCGCTGGCCGAGGCAAGCCGACTGTCGCCCGACGTGATCCTGTTGGATCTGCATATGAAGGGCATGTCCGGGCTGGATACCTTAAAAGCGCTGCGTAATGAAGGCGTGGCGGCGCGTATTCTGGTACTGACCGTTTCCGACGCACGCAGCGATATTTACGCGATGCTGGATGCCGGCGCCGACGGCTACCTGCTGAAAGACAGCGAGCCGGAAGTGCTGCTCCAGCAAATTACCGAAGGCGCGCAGGGATCCAACGTCTACAGCAGCATCGTCCGCGACTATCTGATGACGCGCGGCCACAGCGCCAACCCGTTCCAGACCCTGACCGAACGCGAACTGGATGTGCTGCAGGAAGTAGCGCGCGGACTATCCAATAAAGAGATCGCCGCCACCCTGCACATCTCCGAAGAGACGGTGAAAGTGCATATTCGCAATTTCCTGCGCAAGCTGGATGTGCGCTCACGCGTCGCGGCCACCGTTCTTTGGCTGGAAAATAAACATAATCAGAAGCCGCGCGTTTAACGCGCGCTTTTCGCTATGATCATTTACACTTTCTCCTCTTTTTCTCCACGTTTCTTTCCTCGCGGGCGCGTAAAGTTATCCGGCAACTGTTAGCACGCAATTGATTAAAAATCGCACCGTATAATCTTTGCCCGCCGCGGCGCCAACGCGGCTGGCAGATTTTCCTGTTGATGACACCGTATTGAGGAGTGCCGCTTCAATGGCGAATTTTTTCATTGACCGCCCAATTTTTGCCTGGGTGTTGGCGATAATGATGTGCCTCACCGGCGCGCTGGCGATTAAATCCCTGCCAATAGAACAATATCCCGACCTCGCCCCGCCGAACGTGCGCATTACCGCTAACTATCCTGGCGCATCAGCGGAAACCCTGGAAAATACGGTTACGCAGATTATCGAACAGAGCATGACCGGCATCGATAATTTGATGTATATGTCATCACAAAGCAGCAATGCCGGCCAGGCGACCATTACCCTCACCTTCTCCGCCGGTACCGATCCCGACGAAGCGCGTCAGCAGGTGCAGAACCAGCTGCAGTCGGCGCTGCGTAAACTGCCGCAGGATGTGCAGCAGCAGGGCGTAACGGTCAATAAAACCGGCGACAGCAATATTCTGATGCTGGCGTTTGTTTCTACCGACGGCAGCATGGATAAGCAGGATATTGCTGACTATGTGGCGAGTAATATCCAGGATCCGCTCAGCCGCATCAGCGGCGTCGGTCAGGTGGATGCCTACGGCACGCAGTATGCAATGCGCATCTGGCTCGATCCCAACAAGCTGACAAACTATGCGCTGACCACGGCGGACGTGGTGAGCGCGATCGAATCGCAAAACAGTCAGGTGGCGGTAGGTCAGGTTGGCGGCACGCCATCGGTGGATAACCAGGCGCTCAACGCCACGGTCAATTCACAGGCGCTGTTGCAAACGCCGGAGCAGTTTAAAGCAATTACGCTGCGCACCAACCGCGACGGCTCCGTCGTCACGCTGGGCGACGTGGCGGATGTGGCGCTGGGCGCGGAAAAATATGACTACCTCAGCCGCTATAACGGCATGGCCGCTTCCGGCCTGGGCATCAAGCTCGCCTCCGGTGCTAATGAGCTGGAAACCGATCGGCTGGTACGCGCGCGCATTGCTGAACTGGCGCAATACTTCCCGCACGGCCTGGAAGCGAAAGTCGCCTACGAGACCACGCCTTTTGTTACCGCCTCTATTCGCGATGTAGTGAAAACCCTGCTGGAAGCGGTGCTGCTGGTCTTTCTGGTGATGTACCTGTTTATGCAGAACTTCCGCGCCACGCTGATCCCAACCATCGCGGTGCCGGTGGTGCTGACAGGCACCTTCTCCATCCTGTATGCCTGCGGCTTCAGTATTAATACCCTCACTATGTTTGCGATGGTGCTGGCAATCGGCCTGCTGGTGGACGATGCAATTGTGGTGGTGGAAAACGTCGAGCGCATCATGAGCGAAGAAGGCCTGTCGCCGCGCGAAGCCACGCGTAAATCGATGGGCCAGATTCAGGGCGCGCTGGTCGGCATTACGCTGGTGCTGTCGGCGGTATTTGTGCCGATGGCCTTTTTCGGCGGCACCGTCGGCGCCATCTATCGCCAGTTTTCGATTACCGTAGTTTCCGCCATGGTGCTGTCGGTGCTGGTGGCGATGATTCTGACGCCTGCGCTCTGCGCCTCGCTGCTGAAGCCGGTGCCCGCCGGACATCATCAGCGCGGCGGCTTTTTCGGCTGGTTTAACCGCATGTTCACGCGTAACACCCAGCGTTATGAACAGCGCGTGGCGAAACTGCTGCGCCAGGCTGGGCGCTGGCTGCTGCTCTATCTGGGCATTATCGCTGTTATGGCTTTTCTGTTTCTGCGCCTGCCGACCTCTTTCCTGCCGCTGGAAGATCGCGGGATTTTCACGACCCAGGTGCAGCTGCCACCGGGTTCTACCCAGCAGCAAACGCTGAAGGTGGTGCAGAAAGTCGAGAATTACTATCTGACCCATGAGAAAGAGAATATCGAATCGGTATTCGCCACCGTCGGCTCCGGCCCTGGCGGTAACGGCCAGAACGTGGCGCGCCTGTTTATTCGCCTGAAAAACTGGGAAGAACGTTCAGACGCTGACCGCACCTCTTTCGCCATTATTGAGCGGGCGACGCAAGCCTTCAGGCACATTAAAGAAGCGCGAGTGATCGCCAGCAGCCCACCGGCAATTACCGGCATGGGCAATGCCGCCGGTTTTGATATGGAACTGCAGGACCACGCCGGTATCGGCCATACGAAGCTGATGGAGATGCGCGATCGGCTGCTGGAGAAGGCAGCCAGCGATCCGCGCCTGGCCCGCGTGCGCCATAACGGCCTGGACGACAGCCCGCAGCTGCGCATCGATATTGACCAGCGTAAAGCGCAGGCGCTGGGCGTTTCCATCGATGATATTAACAGCACGCTGACCACCGGCTGGGGCTCGACCTACGTGAACGATTTCCTCGATCGCGGACGCGTGAAAAAAGTCTATGTGCAGGCGGCGGCGAAATACCGCATGCTGCCGGATGATATTAATAAATGGTATGTGCGTAACAGCGAAGGCGGCATGGTGCCATTCAGCGCCTTTGCTAAAACCGCCTGGGAGACCGGCTCGCCACGCCTGGAACGCTACAACGGCTATTCTTCACTGGAGATCGTCGGCGAAGCAGCGCCCGGCGTCAGCACCGGCACCGCAATGACGGCCATGGAGGAGCTGGTCAGCCAGCTGCCGCTCGGCGTCGGGCTCCAGTGGACCGGCGCCTCGTTGCAGGAGCGGCTGTCCGGTTCGCAGGCGCCCGCGCTGTATGCGATTTCACTGCTGGTCGTTTTCCTCTGTCTGGCGGCGCTGTATGAGAGCTGGTCGATTCCTTTTGCCGTGATGCTGGTGGTGCCGCTGGGCGTGGTCGGCGCCTTAATCGCCACCTGGGCGCGCGGGCTGGAAAATGATGTCTATTTCCAGGTCGGCCTGCTGACGGTGATCGGACTGTCGGCAAAAAATGCCATTTTGATTGTGGAGTTTGCCAACGACATTAACAGCCGTGGCGGCGATCTGGTGGAATCAACGCTGGAGGCCTGCCGTCAGCGCCTGCGCCCAATTTTAATGACCTCGCTGGCGTTTGTGTTTGGCGTATTGCCAATGGCCATCAGCCACGGCGCTGGTTCGGGCAGTCAGCATGCGGTCGGCACCGGCGTGATGGGCGGCATGATTTCCGCCACCCTGCTGGCGATATTTTTTGTTCCGCTCTTTTTTGTATTAATAAGGCGCCGTTTTCCTTTAAAAGCACAGGCGGGACAAAAGCGTAACAAGGCGTAAATGAGATAAAGGATTGAGTAAATTATCGGTAAGGCGAAAAGGCAACAGGCTCGTCTTTTCGCCCGCGCGGATTAAAAGGATAAGGGATTTTAATTAACGCCCGGTAATAACGGAAACAGAAATAATAAAGGCAGCCGGTTAACCGGCTGCCTTATTTTAATTATTATGGACTGTCAGATGCGAAGACGAGAGCTGTGTTCGTCAGGCTTATCTTTATCAGGCTTTATTACTTACGTAACATCGCATCAATAAACTCTTTCCAGTTCCCCAGTTCAGTGTCAATCATAACTACCTCTCTTATTATCAGGCCCTATTTTACGTGCGTTCTTACAGCAAGGGAATGGCTGTTTTCAAAATTACTATCGGCAAAAGGATGAAAAACTGCACTACTTTTTTATTTTGTATACTGACTCACACTTCAGCAAAACTAATCACTCACGTTATCCATTAATATTACCATTCCTGAAGTATCAATCTCTTTCTTAAACCCAGGCCTGTAGAGGGTGCGGGCAACGAATATAGATCCTCTGCCTCTTTTAAGGCATTATTCATTAACGATATTTTTACCAGATCGGGACAAAGCCATGACCGAAAAGCCGTCGCCTGCCCTTTTTACGCTCTACGGCATCAAAAATTGCGACACAATAAAAAAAGCGCGCCGTTTTCTGGATGCCCGGCAGACAAATTATCAGTACCACGATTATCGCCTGAATGGATTAAGCGATGAAACGCTGCAACGCTTTATCGATACGCTGGGCTGGCAGGCGCTGTTAAATACGCGCGGCACCACCTGGCGCAAACTTGCTGAGGAAGAAAAAGCGAAGATCGATAATGCGCAGGCGGCCAAAGCGTTAATGCTGGCGCAGCCTGCCATCATTAAACGCCCATTGCTCGCCGCTGCAGACGGATCTATGCTGCCGGGCTTTACTGAAACCGACTACCAGCAGTTTATCCAGGAGAAGTCATAATATGTTTTGTCCGGTCATTGAGCTGGCGCAGCAGCTTATTCGTCGTCCTTCACTGAGCCCCGATGATGCCGGATGTCAGGCGCTGATGATTGAACGCCTGCAAGCCATTGGCTTCACCATTGAACCCATCAATATTGCCGATACGCAGAATTTCTGGGCCTGGCGCGGCCAGGGCGAAACGCTGGCCTTTGCCGGACATACCGACGTGGTGCCGCCCGGCGATACCAGCCGCTGGATCAATCCGCCGTTTGAGCCCACCATTCGCGATGGCATGCTGTTCGGACGCGGCGCGGCGGATATGAAAGGCTCGCTGGCGGCGATGGTGGTCGCAGCGGAACGTTTTGTCGCGGCGAATCCCCATCATCGCGGACGACTGGCCTTTCTGATTACCTCCGATGAAGAGGCCAACGCCACCCACGGCACGGTTAAAGTGGTTGAGCATTTAATGGCGCGCCAGGAGCGGCTGGATTACTGTCTGGTCGGCGAACCATCCAGCACCGTGCAGGTGGGCGACGTGGTGAAAAATGGCCGACGCGGCTCAATTACCGCTAACCTGACCATTCATGGCGTTCAGGGCCACGTTGCCTATCCGCATCTGGCGGATAATCCGGTACATCGCGCCCTGCCCGCGCTTCATGAGCTGGTCGCAACCGAATGGGATCGGGGCAATGAATTTTTCCCGCCCACCAGTATGCAGATCGCCAACGTGCAGGCCGGCACCGGCAGCAATAACGTGATTCCCGGCGAGCTGTTTGTGCAGTTTAACTTCCGCTTCAGTACCGAACTGACCGACGGCGATATTCGTCAGCGCGTGGCGGCCCTGCTGGAACGCCATCAGCTGCCCTATACCCTTGAGTGGAAACTCTCCGGTCAGCCTTTCCTTACCGCGCGTGGCAAGCTGGTGGATGCGGTAATCAACGCGGTTGAACACTATACTGAAACCAGGCCTGAGCTACAGACCACCGGCGGCACATCCGACGGACGCTTTATTGCCCGCATGGGCGCGCAGGTGGTGGAGCTGGGCCCGGTTAACGCCACCATTCATAAAATCAATGAGTGCGTGAAGGCGTCCGATCTGCAACTGCTGAGCCGTATGTATCAACGCATCATGGAGCAGCTGATCGCATAAACGTCCCTCAGGAGGAGCCAACATGGAATGGGTAAAAGAGTACTGGTGGATCATTGTGATCCTGTTGCTGGTTGGCGTACTGGTCAACGTTTATAAAGATCTGAAGCGCATCGACCACAAGAAATATATGGCGAACAAGCCCGATCTGCCGCCGCATCGTGATTTTAACGATAAGTGGGACGATGATGACGACTGGCCGAAAAAGAAATAATTTTCTTCAGGGGCAGCGACCCACTGCCCCGTTGCTATCGACGGTTAAATAAAGGTAATCACCTTGTCACCCGGCTTGCCGCCGCTAAGCGCCTCTTCAAAATAGCGGCGCGGCACGGTGTAACGCAGATGATCCAGCGCCAGATTCATGCTGCGCTGATCGATGGCGTGCGGCAGATCCTCCACAATATCCAGCGTAACGTCGCCGCCCAGCGAGGTCAGGCGTTCAGCCGCCTGCCGCGCATGTTCCACCTGACAGACTTCATCATCTTCGCCGTGAATCAAATGAATGGTGGTTTTTGCCGTGGCCGCTTCCGGCAGGCTGGCATAGCGGCCGCTGAAGGCGACAATCCTGCCCGCCAGCAACGGCTGCGCCTTGCTGCCTTCCAGAATCATCACGCTGCCCTGGGAAAAACCAATTAACGCCGTCGCTTCCGGCGTGACGCCGCTGAGCTGCTGCCACTCCTGCACCGACTGCAAAAACTGCGGCATCGCCTCATCAACCCGCTGTTGCAGGCTGACATCGCCCAGCGAGGCTTCGTTGAACCACTGACGGCCCGGTGCTTTCCCGCCCGCCTCCGGCCCGCCGATGCTTACCACCAGCGCCTGTGGGAAGACTTCTGCAAACCAGCTGCCGATTTGCCCCATCGATACCGGATTATCGCCCGCCGCGTGATAGAGCAGAAACAGCTGCGCCGGGGGAGCGGAAGGACTTTGTACGACAAAATGGTTAGGTTTCATAACATCCTCCTCGCTATTAACTATAAGACCTCTGCGGCAAAAGCAGAGGCGGGAAGCAAAATTAGCGCCGGGAAAGCCGCAGTGAGTCTCATCGCAAACGGCGGCTATCGCGCACATTGGACAGGGAGTCATGCGTGATAGTGATGGCGCTGGAAAGGGCAGCTATTGCGCACTGGACAGGGAGCCGTACGCGACAGTGATGGCGCTGGAAACGGCGGCTATTACGCACTGGACAGGGAGCCGTGCGCGACAGTGATGGCGCTGGAAACAACGGCTATTGCGCACTGGACAAGGAGCCGTGCGCGACAGTGATGGCGCTGGAAACGGCGGCTATTGCGCACTGGACAGGGAGCCGTGCGCGACAGTGATGGCGCTGGAAACGCCTTCGGTACAATGACGCGCGCGGCGGTTCGTTATGGAGGATTTAACCGGCGGGCGCCAGCACCTGCATCGTCCGCTGCCAGCCAGCATAGCGGTCGCCGTCCAGCTGCTGCATAAGCAGCCGGGCTTCGGCGCGCCACTGGACCAATAACGCTTTACGTCCGCTCAGCCGAAAATCAGCGGCAAGTAAAGCCAGCGGACGACGCTGGATAATCGCCTCGTGTAACGCCAGCCCGGCGCTGTCGGTCGCCAGCAGCAAACGCCCCAGCGCGGGCAGGCTGACATCAAAAGCGCGATGGGCGAAGGCAAAGCCCGCCAGCTCACGCCAGTCGTCCGCCTCCAGCGTCTGCTCAGCATCTGGCGGCAGCGGCAGCGGCTCATCAATTAACGGCTGCAGCCAGAAGAGATCGCGTATCAAACGCCGCTGCGTCTGTTGGCTTAGCCGCTCTCCCGCCGCGCTCAGCGGCAGGATCGCCATCGCGCTGTAACAACCGCTGCTCGCCTCGCGCTGCGTAGCGATACGCGCCAGCGTAAAGCCGCTGCGCTGCCAGAAACGCCAGAGTTCAGCGGTGAAACCAAAGCTGACGGAAAGGTAATCCAGCCCCTGCGTCTGCGCACGCGCGGCGTGGATCATGCGGCTGCCGATCTGCTGGCGACGTAAAGCTGGTGCGACGGCAATACGGCTGATGCGCTGTGAAAGCAGCTGCGCCGCCTCGGGAAAACCGGCGTGCGCGGCCAGCGACTGCGCGACCAGATTGCCGCGCGGTCGTCGCAATCCGGCCCAAACCTGCTGCGCCAGACCATCAGCAAGCCCGCCTTCCGCTACCAGCCACAGCGCGCCAGCCATCTCTTTACGCCCATTTTCCGCCGCGATAAAGCGCTGGCCTGGCGCATCCATCAGGCGGCGGAAATCAAGCGGCGTGGTGCGATAGTGCGCGCTGGTAAGGAGCTGATAGAGCGCCAGCCGCCGCCGCGCATCGTCGCGTTCACATTCGGCAACGCGCAATCCTTCTGCGGTTATTTCTGTGCCAATCGGTGGCTCATCCAGCAGCAGCGCGCCATTGACCGCCGCTTCCAGCGGATCGCCCTGTCGCCAGCGCAATGGCTCGTCCAGCTGATAAAAATGCGCCTGCGGCAGCGACGCGCAAAACTTCAGCAGAAAGCCGCGGCCGGTGCCTTCATAGCCCTGAACGGTGGTAGTTAATAAAGTGCGCGGAAAACGGGCAATCAGGCGTTGTAATAGCGGAGCCGGAATGGCCGCCGCCTCATCGATAATCAGCCAGTCGGCCTGCGGCGACACGGCGACGGCCAGCAGCGCATCGGGCGCGCTAAAGGCGAAACGGTCACCGGCAAAGCGCGCCAGGATTTCCGTCGAGACTTTGGCGGGCGCCGTCACCAGGCAGCGCCCCGGCCAGCGCCGCGCCAGCATGCCAGCCAGCGCCGACTTTCCGCGTCCGCGCGCTGCCGTCAGCACATAAACGCCTGCCCTGCTCTGCAATAGCTGCTCCAGTAAGTGCTGCTGTTGCTGCGCGCCGCCAGGCTGCCAGTCGCTTAAGGTTAACGGCTGCGGCAGACGACAGGACTGATGCTGTTGATGCAGCAAGACCTGCTCGTCCGCTGCAAGCTGATGCTGTAAATGGTGAATAAAGTGAGGAGTGGTAATCGGCGTGTCGCTTTCGCTCCAGCGCAGCGAATCCCTGTCGGGAGAGTGCGGCCAGTCGCGCCAGGGCGGCGTCAGCAGCAGCAGCCAGCTTCCGGCGCTGAGCGTACCGGCCAGCGCGGCGAAGGCTTCGCTGTGAAAGCCCGCGCGCGCATCAAAGATAGCATGACGAAATTCCTGGCCGAGCAGTGTACGCAGCGCCGAAGGCGCCACGCTTTCACCGAGATCGTTATGTTCGCTAACCGTCAGCCAGTCACCGGCAAGCGTTGCCTGCCACTGTTGCGCCTGCTGACGACACCACGCCGGCTCTCCGGCGATCACCGCCAGCCGCCGGATGCCGACGCGCTGCATCTCAGCGGTAACGGATGTCAGCATTTATTTCGCGGCGGCGAAAGTATCGCACTGGCCCGGATCGCCAGAATCGAAGCCACGCTTAAACCAGCTGTAGCGCTGTTCTGAGGTGCCGTGAGTGAAGCTGTCCGGCGTGACCCGGCCCTGGCTCTGCTGCTGTAGCCGATCGTCGCCAATGGCTTCGGCTGCGTTTAGCGCTTCCTGCAAATCGCCCGGCTCCAGAATCTGCTGCTGCTGCATATAGTGGCCCCAGACACCGGCAAAGCAATCCGCCTGCAGCTCCAGCCTCACCGACAGCTGATTGACCTGGCGCTGCGTCGCGCCCTGCTGCATCTGACGCACTTTAGGTTCAATCCCTAACAGTTTCTGCACATGGTGACCGACTTCATGAGCGATAACGTAGCCCTGCGCAAAGTCGCCATCCGCGCCCAGCTTGTTTTTCAGTTCATCATAAAAAGAAAGATCGATATAGACAGTGCTGTCAGCCGGGCAATAGAACGGGCCCATAACCGACTGGCCGGTACCGCAGCCGGTGCGCGTCGCGTTGCGGTACATCACCAGGTGCGGCGGCTGATACTGTTTGCCCATCTGGGTAAACAGTTTTTGCCAGGTATCTTCGGTGGTGGCAAGCATCACGGAGGTGAATTTTGCCGCTTCATCATCCTGCGGGCTAATACCCTGCGAGCGGCTCTGCTGTGTGACCGGCTCGCCGCCGGTGAGCAGCGGCGTAAGATCGTAGCCGTAATAGCCAGCGATCATCACCACCACCAGCAAAATGATCCCGCCCTTGCCGCGTGGAATACGCATGCGCCCGCCGCCTACGGTGGGTGACTGATTGCGACGATCTTCTACATTGTCGCTTTCGCGACGCCCTTGCCAACGCATAACTTTCCCCTGTTTCCGGTTACTGGCGAATACGGCAAATTCTAGACGCGGCGAGGCTGAATAACCAGAGCGTATCGCGCGGAGCAGGAAGGTAATGGAGAAAAGAGTGGAAAAATGGCGGGAAAGCAGCCGGCAGCCATCGCGTACCGGCCATTAGCAAAGCAGATTAGTCGAGTTTCACGCCCAGACGATGGGCTACTTCTTCATAGGCTTCGATCACGCCGCCCAGGCTCTGGCGGAAGCGATCTTTATCCATTTTATTCATGGTCTTTTTGTCCCACAGGCGCGCGCCGTCCGGCGAGAACTCGTCGCCCAGCGTCACTTCGCCTTTGAACAGGCCGAACTCCAGTTTGAAGTCCACCAGGATCAGACCAGCATCGTCAAACAGCTTGCTGAGAACGTCGTTGGCTTTGTAGGTCAGCTCGCGCATGCGCGCCAGGTTTTCTTTATTTACCCAGCCAAAGGTTTCGCAATAGGATTCGTTGACCATCGGATCGTGTTTGGCGTCATCTTTCAGGAACAGATCGAACAGCGGCGGATTCAGCACCATGCCCTCTTCCACGCCCAGACGCTTCACCAGCGAACCAGCC
>Ga0268252_1000734_pt1 | contig 20581 bp, 20 predicted proteins | sample AgamicMgSfrz_FD_200244 | JGI IMG/M metagenome (GOLD analysis project Ga0268252, IMG submission 200244) | Agave microbial communities from Guanajuato, Mexico - Mg.Sf.rz (v2) (version 3) | ecosystem: Host-associated > Plants > Phyllosphere > Phylloplane/Leaf | place: Guanajuato, Mexico | collected... | reverse complement strand
CTGGTCGTTATGCCAATGAAATGGCTTCTCTTGGATTCGCCGCACTAGCATTTGACGGTTCATACACGGGTGAAAGTGGTGGGACACCACGTAATGTTGCATCACCAGATATAAACACGGAAGATTTTATGGCAGCTGTGGATGCAATAGGAGTTCAATCCAATATTGACCGTGAACATATTGGCATGATTGGAATTTGTGGCTGGGGTGGATTTGCATTGAATGCGGCCTCAATTGATAAACGAGTTAAAGCGGTGGCCACTGTTTCAATGTATAACATGTCAGCAATGGGTGACATACCAACTGTTGATAGAACGACTACCTTAAATGAACTAGCAAACCAACGTTGGATCGACGCAGAAAACCGAACCAATACTTTAGGTCCCGATAGATTCCCTAACGGATATCCAGAAAATGAACCAGATGAAGGTAAAGACGTGTATGATTACTATCGCACAGAACGAGGATTCCATGAGAATTCAATTCTATCAAATGGCGCATGGAATGCGACAATGCCTTTATCTTTTATGTCAACCAAAATCATGCAATATATTGATGAGATTTCCCCTAGACCAATATTATTAATTGCAGGCGATAAGGCACTTACAAAACCACATAGCGATTGGGCATATGAACAAGCTAAAGAACCCAAGGAATTATATATTGTAAAAGAAGCAGGACATTGTACTCTATATGATCAAATGGAGAAAATACCGTTTTTAAAATTAAGAGAGTTTTTTGTAGACAACTTATAATGGAGGTATCAACATCATGAATATATTGATTTTAGGAGCAGCTGGAGAGATATCCCGTTATCTCTCCGACATGTTGCCTAATCAGACAAACGCTCATCTAACTCTATATGCCCGTCAAGCTACCCAGCGTTTGAAGGGCTATGAATCTGAACGGGTGAATTTGGTCGATGGTGACTTTTTAGACACTGATTTCCTCGAACAGACTTTGCATGGAATAGATGTTGTCTATGTGAACGACATGTATGATGAAGGAGCAACAGTCTCTATCGTAAAGGCTATGGAACGTGCTGGAGTGAGACGAATTATTGCTGCTTCGTCCCTAGGTATATACGATGAGGTTGGTGGTAAGTTTGGGGAATGGCTTATTCCTATGTCTAACGGTGAACTTCCTAAATTCGCTGCATCGGCCAGAGTTCTTGAAGAATCTTCTCTCGATTACACACTGCTAAGAATCACCTGGATGTATAACGAGGATGGTAATACCAATTACATGCTCACTAACAAAGGCGAACCCTTTGTTGGTACTCAGGTATCTCGGCAAGCGGTAGCACAATTGGTTGTTGACATTATCAAGGACGACAGCAGCCGCTATATCCGCTCAAGCATCGGAGTTAGTGAACCTGGGACCGATTGGGACAAACCTTCTTTTTATTAGAAATAAACAAAAAAATTATAGTCAGTCTCTTACTTTCTTACTTTTTCGAATTAAATAAGACAGATAATTGGCCAGAAAATGAAATATCAAAGCATTAATAAAAGCCCCAACATCGTATGAAAGCAAAACACCTTTCGCTGAAAATTATTAATAAACGCGAAGGTGTTTTTTCTATAAACACAAGAATCAGTAGGATTTTTGTTTATTGAGGTCTGGAGAAAGTAAGAAGAAAGGTGTGAAATCACATGGTGAAATGATGGAATCACAGTTATTGTTACTACTGGTTTTGTTCTTATTTATCTACAGAAAGATGGATTAAATATTTGATAGACCCCTCTTAAAAAATGCCGAGGAAAATTTGATTATTACCTTATTAATACAGATAGGTAAGAGTTTGAAGTTATCGCTCCCTTTTCCCCCTGTTCACACCGTACGTGAAACTTTCGAATCATACGGCGTTCCAACTAATCCAATCTATTCTTTCTATGTATTAAGCAATCGAGTGCTGTTTTCCAAAGTTAGATTATTTCATTTTGACATCTTAATCGTAGTTTATTTACTTTTTCTTTTTGCCTACTTGTAAGCTTTAGAGATTGTAAAAGAGCTTCTATTTTCACTTTATCTTTTAGGTGTACCAATTGATGAATTGTTTTATGAATAACAACTAAGTTTGAATAACTATCATCTTTTGAAAGATGATAAGGGTTTATGTGATGACAATGCCATTCATGAATCCCTAACCCTTCACCTAGAATTGCACATTTGCCATATTGGGCAATAAACTTACTAATTCGATTGTCGTTATATTCAATAGATCTACTCGGAATGTAATCTCTCATGATGTAAGAAAGCATATTTTTATCAATAGCCTTTAGGCTATTGTGAATTTTCTCTCTACCTTCGGCAGTAAAGTTACATATCACTTGCGAGAATCCAAGTGTCTTTTTCCACCGTTGCGCATGGATGGGGACAAACACCATTTTTTGTATTCTATACAGTTTTGTCTGATATCCCTTGTATCTTTTCTGTAAGGTTTTAGTCATCTCATGGAAACTTGCCTCGGTTCTAATGTTCCTTAACTGATTATATAACGTTCTGCGCAGATGAGCGTTTAACTCATTTAGATTCATAGAAATGTTTGTAGCGACTGAGTAATAATTTTGAATACCCATGACGACAGTATTGAAATTCCAAACTGTCTGAATGCAAGGCTTTCTCTTAATTACTTTTATAGCTTCCTTTATCTTTAGAAAGGCGTTTACTTTAGCCTTTTTAGACATATTAGACCTTGCTACATAGCCAAACCTAGTTTTCCCTTTCCTTACCGCTTTAAGTGTAAAGCCTAGAAACTCGGAAGAGTTTTTCTTTAGATTAATAACCTTCGATTTTTCCTCACTTGTTTCCAAATGAAGTCTTTTTCTCAAGAAATCCTTCAATGCGTAATTCATTTTTATTGCCTGTGACCTAGTTCTGCACATTACCTTAAAATCATCCGCATACCGGATGATAAAACACTCTTTTAAAGCTGTTTTCTTCAGTGGCTGATATTTACTACCATTAGTGGCGTAGGTATATCTGCTTTTAAACGTTTCCCATTGGTCACTAACCCACCAATCTAATTCATTTAACACAATGTTGGATAGTAAAGGTGACAGAATCCCCCCCTGCGGGGTACCTTTTGTAGGAACACCTTCTCCATCAATTTCTGCTTTAAGTAGCCTAGATATTATAGAAAGAAGTGATTTATCTCTTATGCCTATTGACCACATTTGTTTTAAAAGCTTACTATGATTAACATTATCAAAGAAGCCTTTAATATCTACATCAACACAATGATGTAGCCCAGACTGGTTAATTAGGAACTCAAGTCTGACTTTGGCATGATGAGTGCTGCGGTTCGGTCTGAACCCATAACTGTGTTTATGGAATTTTGCTTCGCAAATTGGCTCTAAAATTTGTAAAATGCACTGCTGAAAGATTCTATCCCAAATCGTTGGAATTCCCAAAGGTCTAGTTTTCCCATTTCCTTTTGGTATGTAAACTCTTCTTACCGTTTGCGGTTCGTACCATTTAAACATGGATTGGACTGTTGCTATTACATCTTCTACTGCTAAATGCTGAATGTCATTAATCGATAACTTGTCAGTTCCAGCAGTTTTGCTACCTGTGTTTCTCTTAATGTTTCGATAGGCAAGTCGTATATTATCTGGAGAACTCATTAATTCTGTTAAGTCATAGAAGTGATGACCACCGACACTTTGAGCGTATAGTGTGTCAAAACAATCTTGCATACTATAATATTCACTGTGTCTCAGTTTCTTCCGTTTCAATAAGTCGGTACTCCTTTCGGAGTTAAACCTCTTTTAGTCTCACGAGAACCTTATTAATCGATAAAGAACTGCCTTACTTGGTTGAATAAATCTTTATTAGTCTAGTGGCTATCCCTCCGTGTGAATTAGACACTTCATAGGTACTGTGCCACCACTTTCACTGATATGAAGATAAGTTATACAGTAACTAGTTTCATTATTGTTTTCCTTATCAACGTTTCAATAGAAGCAAGTCCTCCACGTTATCAGCTTACAACGTTGAATTATATCTATTATAGAATGAACTTAGGTGCTTCCTGTAAGCCTGTTAGCGTTCATACGCCTGTAACGTATCATGGATTTTCATATTAGCGAGTCTTACTCACCCACAGCTAACCTCACAATTTGGTGATATACACATTTCTATGTATAGCAGGTATAGACCCGTACATTCAGAAGTTTGTCAGCTTAACCATTTATTTTAGGTTTATTCGCATTCTCACCATATTCATTCAACTCAAGCACCATGAATTACACCACTCCATCGAGTAGGCTTTCGTCAGCCGAACTGATACGGTATTTTCTCACGCCTTTTCACCGAGCTTATAACACTATCATTCTTACTAAATCAAGTGCTATTCGACTAAGAGAGAACCCTTCCGAGCGTTACCTCATCATTTGATTCTTCGATATAACCCTTCAGTTCCGAAAGGAACTGCCTAACCTTTACCGGAGTAATGTAACCATCCTCCATTTAACTAGGAACATTTCGCACAACTAACCTGCCCCGTTTCTACCATAAGCTAGTTTTCATTTATTACAGGAATGTTGCAGCGTTTGTTAAACAATAGTTTATTAATACCTTTTTTTGGTATTTAAAACGGTATAATATAACGAAAAGGAGGATAATAATGACGCGATGTACTTACTGTAAATCAAAATGGAAAGCTAAAGAAATATGGGCGTTAATGAACCGAATTGAAGGGAAGGATTGCCCTTACTGCCATAGGAAACAATATCTTAAAGCAGAAACCTTTCGCTTTATGACAGCCTCATGGTTAAGTGGAATATTTATATGGTTGTTGCCTTTTTTTGTAGAATTAAGTAAAAAAAAAGAGGACTTATTCTAAACTACTACCTGTAGATAGAACACTTAAAGAATATTCCACCTACAGGTATATTTATCTGCATTTCATCACTTTCAAAGAATTTTGTGCTTATAGTGATATACTAGTAGCTGCCAGTGGCAAAGTGAATACTTAAAGGTATCCATTTAGAATTAGTATTACAGAACTCTAAAAAATAGATTTTAAGGACTTTCTATGTTTGAAATAATCAATGGTATATTTAATACTGACGTATAATAAGAAAAGTCCAAATGCCCCAAAATAAGCATATTCAAAGATTATCAATAAACAAATAGAAATTATAAAACCAATAAAAGCCAAACCAGTATATAAAAGAAGAGAAGTCATTTTACGTTTCTCTCTCTCTCTATATGATTCCTGTTCAGAAAAAATATCGCTTTGTGCATTAGTGGATATCGTATAAAAAATATGCTTGGAGTACCACTTACTTTTTGATAGTAACGTCCAACCAGAGTCTTGAAAAATCCCTTTATATTCCTCAAACTCTCTCTTATTTTTTAAGTCACGAAAATCAATTTTGTAAATAACATTTTGAAGATTTTCATTTTGTAATTGTTCAAATATATATTGACATTCATCAACATCCTCTGAATCATAACTTTTAAGTATCCAACCTTCGTTTAACATACTTTGTAACCATTCTTCTTCCTTAGAAAAATTAGCAAAACGTTTTGTAACCTTTTTAGTAGCATTAATTTTTTTCACTACTTCCCTTTCCCTCCTTGCATAATTATCTGTGAATAATTAATCATACGAATATATCTCTCATATTCTGAATTAAGCACTTCTTTCCCCCGATCTGTAATACAATACGTTTTCTTCTTACGTTTTTCCTTTTCAAACGCTATTGTTTCTATCAACCCTTGTTTCTCTAAATTTTTTAGTACTCCGTAAAGTGTTCCAGGTGCGATAATATACTTTCCTTCACTGGTATTTTCAATTGCTTTTATAATGCCATAACCGTGAAGTGGCTCTTGATAAAGGGCTAATAAAATTAAATATGTAGATTCTGATAATGGATTTACAGGAATCACCTTTTCTATTATATAATGTTCTACAATATATCGACAGTCATAATATATAATATAATATATCGACAGTCAAGCTATAAAGCGAAATATATGATTCTACACATAACAAGCAACTCGTTAACGGAATTACACCATAATCTTGATAGAATGCAACTAAGTAGACACTAACGATATAAAATCTCATTGGCTCTATTTGTGAATGTCTTCACTTAAACTATCCTGCCATGTTTCTACCAAAGGATGATGCTACACAAAAAAAGAACTGTAAATTACCTACAGTTCTTTCAGAAATACTTATTATAAAGTTCACGTCTTAATTGACCACTTAAATAAGCATATATCCTAGTAGTTTCACTTTTTTCATGGCCCATTAAATTTTGAATTACTTCTAATGGTGCTCCATTATTAATTAAAGTGGTGGCGTAACTATGTCTTAACTGATGTGGATGTATACACTTATTAATATTAGCTCTTCTAGATATCTGCTTAATGACATATCTCATCTGTGCAATGCTCATTCGATGTGGAGCTCGGACCGTTACAAATAGAGCTTTTTCACTATCTGCTCGGTTTTCTATATACCTTTTTAGCCAAATACTACACCGAGTATTAAAATAAACTTCTCTTTCCTTTTTTCCTTTACCAAAAACAATAACGGATTGCTCGGAGAAGTTGATAGAACTTCGATCTAAGTTTACTATTTCTCCTATTCTGCAACCGGTAGAATACATAAATTCAAATAACGCTTTTTCAAAGGGACTGAGGCATGCTTCTCTTAATAGCTCTATTTCTTCCTCCGTCAAAAATTTTGGAATTTTACTCTCTAATTTAGGTTCTTTTATTGCCGTACTTGGATTAAAAGTAATATATTTCTCTTCTTGCGCCCATCTGAATAACGACTTAATAAAACGAATGCGATGACATAAACTAGATGCTTTTAAATCACTCGCAACTTCTCCGAGATACAGTTTGATAGTTTCCGTTGTAATTTCTTCTATCTCAACATTACCTAAGTGCTTTATGAACAAGGCAGATTGTATCTTATAAGCTTTCAATGTCTGGGAAGAGTATCCTTGAATTTGTTTATCTGCTTTATATAATTGCCAAGCTTCAGATAAAATCATATTCATCTTTCCTATCTTTTTATCATTTAGTATTTACTAGTAATTGATAAACTATACTTAATTAATGAAACTCACAAAGTTAGGGCTAAGTGGATGTCCTTTTACTGCCCAGTATCGTTGTACTACGCAATAGCCCTTGAGTAAAGAAAGAGACGATTAATAATAGGGTAACCGTCTCTTTCTAATAGTATATAAAAAACAGTTTATCTTTTTTTTCGAAGTCCTAATAAGCGTTTTAAATTTTCATCAATAAATTTATTATCGGTTCTGTTAATTCCGCGACCAGCAAAATGCCCCCAGACTGATTGGATAGGATGATATTCAGCATTAGGTACAAGATTAGCTTCATATTCGTTATTTTCTGCCGTACAGAAGAGATCAGTACTTCCTGGCATGATATAAGTAACCGCTTTGATGCTTTTAAGTGCCTCATCAAACGCTCCGTTATATGCTGCGTTTGCACTAATATCTGCATGTTTTCCTGTCCATAACATGGCTAGAACATTGTGGGGATCCATACTCATAAAGCTATTTTCCCAAACTCCAACCGCAAAATCTTCCAATTCCTCAAATCCCATTTCACGATAAAGTTCCTCTTTATAGAAGTTTTGCGATAATCCCCATCCAGCATAAACACGGCCAACTGCACGCATATCTTTAGAAGCCAACTGGTCTATTTTGGTATAATCCGAGCCGACTGAGGCCATGAGTGCAGCTTTCAGTCCATCGAGAACCACATAGGTTTGCGGCCAAGTCTTTGCATTTCCGCAGAAAGAGGCAATTCGATCCACCATATCAGGATAACTAGCCGCCCATTGGAAAGTTTGAAGACCACCCATTGACCATCCAACTACAAGAGCGATTTTCTGAATGCCGAATTTTTCGGTCACAAGTCGATACTGCAACTGAACATTGTCATAGATGGTTACCTGCGGAAAATTAGCTTTGTCGAACGGTGCAGGAGTATTGCTTGGAGAAGAAGATAAACCGTTCCCTATTAAATTCGGAACGATAATGAAATATTTCTGTGGATCTAGTGCCATGCCGTCTCCAATCAACCATTCATTATTAACATGCTGGTCGCCAAAAGCGGTTGGATAAATGACAACATTATCTTTATTTTCATTCAACTTTCCATAAGTCTTATAAGCAAGAAAAGCGCTTGGTAACGTCACTCCCGATTGTAAGGTTACATCACCTAAATTGAAAATCTCATAATTATCCATTGATTTGTCACTCCTTTTCAAATGAAATACAAACATTTTAGAATGTATTTCTTGTATTTAGTATAAAGTCGTGTTACTTTCAATAAAAGTGAAGATAATTAAAAGTAGTATTCAATTATATTGAAAACTAAAGGGGGGATTGCGGTGGAATTGCGCCAGCTGAATACGTTCAACACTGTGGCCACAACATTAAATTTCAGTAGAGCTGCTGAAGCACTAAACTACGTACCCTCCAATGTTACAATGCAAATAAAAGCATTGGAGGAAGAATTAGGTGTTCGTCTCTTTGATCGTTTGGGAAAGCAGCTTGTTCTCACAACTGCGGGTAAACGTTTTTTAACTCACGTCCAGGAGGTTCTAAACAAATTGGACGAAGCTCGGAGTGTCGTTCATGACAATGAAATTCTAAGTGGCACCTTAACGATTAGTGCTAACGAAGTTGTTTGTGCCTATCGACTTCCAGATATCTTTAAGCTTTTTCGTTCGCGGCATCCTGGTGTTCGTCTCATTTTTCGCTCGGTTCCTAATCAACAACTCAAACAAACACTCTTTGAGGGAACCTCGGATGTCACCTTTATACTCGACGAACCCATTCAATCAACAGGACTTGCAGTAGAGCCATTAACAGAAGAAACTTTTCACTTTTTCGTTGCTCCAGATCATCCACTTGCTAAACAAACTGCATTACAGCTTGACGATTTTCACGGAGAGGTGTTCCTGATAAACGAAAAGGGTTGTCCCTATCGAACAATGTTTGACCGAACGTTTAAGAAGGGAGACATTGATAATATTTCATCATTAGAGTTTCAGAGTGCAGAAGCCATTAAACAATGTGCAATTTCTGGAATCGGTATTGCCTTTCTTCCTAAAATAGTAACTGCAGTCGAAGTTGAACGTGGCGAACTTGTTGCTCTTCCTTGGCGATTTCAAAACTTGGATGTGTATACACATATGGCATGGCATAAAGATAAGTGGCTTTCACCGATTATATTATCTTTCATTGAAGCAGCAAGGGAAGTTCTATCTCTAACGGAAGACAATATGTCAAAATCGTTTAAACGATTTTGACATATTGTCTTAAATCCATGAAACAAATTTTGCGCAGTAAGAGTCTACTCCGATACAAGAATTGCCGAATCCTTATTCCTTCCATAAACCTTCCCTTTTTCTACCATAAGCAAATTTCAATTATTACAGGAATGCTGCCATGTTAGTTCTATAACATATATATTGCAACATATTTGAGTGCGAAACATGATTTCTCTTATAACACTCCTCCATAGCTTAATAAAATAGCTGTTTTTCTAGAAATAATAAAATACTTTTTTAATTTTATTTCATACTTTTTTCACCGATTGGTGCCACAATCGGGGCAATGTATTTTCTAACACATACATCATTTTAAAACTGCTTCCCTAAGGATAGTTTTTATATTAATACGAAATCCAAAGTATATAAAAAAATCATAATATTTAATGCTCTTGAAATGATAGATATCTTTTCTTTTTTAAATTAATATATGTATATTACCTTAATTATTAATCACTTCTATTCTCTTCAACCTTACCAACACTCAATGCAAAGTGTTTCCACAGAATTCTTTCGATTTCATTATATTCAATATCACTACACTCAATTATAATTAGCACTTCTGATTTCTTCCCTTTAACTTTTCTATTTATTTTTCTTCTACTATTTATGAATACATCAATAATTACACCAAGAATAAAACCTACTACTGCACCGATTAGTCCCCAATATATAGGTCCCCACTCAAGCTCAAATCCTCTACTTGCCCCTAATACGGAAAAAAACACAGCAAAAACGATACCTTTATTTATTAAGGAAACTCCATCTGACCGATGGATTGTATCAAAAAGACCAATGCTCTCAGGGTTGGTAGAATCTAAAGGGACAGCAAAAATATTACTAATACCTTTCAGCTCAATTTCTCTTATTGCTAGTTCTAATTGAAGAGAGTATTCAAAAGTTGAAAAAACCTGCATCTTTTATTTCACCCAGTTACTTTTAAATTTTAAATTAATGGATTGATAATTATTTATTAAAAACATTTTTTGTTCTGCTGCAAATAGTTTATTATTCTCAACAGTATTTAAATATGTTTCATATATATTAAAGAAATATAAGGAAGGTAAATAAAGAAGCCATTGTTTGTTCAATATATCGGTTGATTCTTGAATATTCCCTAACATCAAATAATGAATTGCTGCAACAACATGTGAAAAACGTACAAAAATGACAGTTGTAATAAGAACAAAAATTGCTGAGAATATCTGATGAAGATATAACTGCCCCAAACCTGGTATCCCCAATGACCAAAATACAGCTATTATAGGATTTCTTTTATCAACATAGTTTATTTCAAAGGGTTTTACAGTTATTGCTTCAATGGGTGGGTGGTTTTTTTCAGTTAATAAATATATATTATTTAATTCAACGGTTGTTCGATAGCTATCCCAAATGGCGAATAGGTAAACTGGTATATACATATACACATAATTAATATTTAATACTTCTTTGGCTAAATGAATTTCACCTAAAAATGAATAAACCATAGATAGATTTAGATGAGATTTCTGATTAATAAATATTTCCCACACTATTAATGCAAATCCTCTTATATATTTATGTAATAACAGATGTCCATAGCCAGGAAAAGTAACGGACCACAAAGCTACAATGTAAGGGTTTCTAGGATGGATATACGTTGTTCCCCATATGCTAATTTTGGCTATATTGCGACGAACTTCTCTTTTCTTTTGATTCATGGATGGTCCTCCGCCTAATTTAGGTAAACTATCAACTGCTTAGTATGCTTAACCTTCTAATAATTCCAATAAAAAGCCTAGTAAAGGAAGATTTAAGAATAATACTAAAAAAGGTATGATACCATTTCCATTTTTCACTCCATACTATAAACTCCGTTTTCTTTACAGCCAAAACTTCAATTAAAAATGGAGGAATAGTTATTATTATAAGTTTAAAAAATGCTTTAAGTGCTTTGTCTTTATATGTAATCTGATTATAAAAAACAGTAAAAGTTGGATATATAAAGAAATCAAATAATAGGTGAGTCTTGAATGTTTTAGGGAATAATCGTACTGGATATTTAACGATTTTGTATGTACTTAGAAAAGTATCAATAATAATATTAGTAACAGCATTAAATAAATAGACAATTATCCAATCTTTAATGGGAGGTTTTCTTAGTATTAAAGGGATTAAGATTATTGTATTGATTAGAAGTACAATAGTAAGAATTCTTTTTTGAAGTGTATTTTTCCTCATATATTACTTCCTTTTGATTTTTAATAATTTATATTTTAAGTATGCTTCAAATTGTTATAGTTTATTTATTATTATTAATTAATTATAGTTTTTCACACCTTTTCATCAAATAGAAACACGATTAAAGGCAAATGTACAAAAACAAGGAGTTAATAACTTATTACGCTAACGTACCCGATTGTTTAAATGCATTTGTTCTCTAGCTTCCCTTCATAATCCTTCATTAAAGCTTGTAGCACAATAAACTAGTATTTCTAAAAATTAAAGAATATTGCATTACAACAAAGGTCAGTGTTTTGAAATCTATAGAAATATTTTCAAGGCTTTTATATAGTCATTATTAACATATTCTGAAGGCAGTTGGAGATATTATTATAGAGGTGAATAATTTATGGGAAAACTAGCGCTAACTTCTTCTGAGATAGGTTCCTTATGGGCAGAGTATATAAATGGAACAGCGTCAGATATAGTGAATAAATATATGTATTCCATTATTGAAGATAAAGAAATAAAAGAGATATTTCATACTGCTATAGAGACATTTGCCCAACAAAAGAAAGAAATTGTTGATTTTTTTGTGAAAGAAGGGTTTCCTGTACCCATTGGATTTAATGACGCTGACTTATTTTTGGGAAAACAGCGATTGTTTTCGGATGCATTCTGCCTAAATTATTTACATATCATGACTATACATGGAATTTTAGGACATAACACAGCACTGTGTATTTCGGTTAGGAAAGACTTGAGAAGCTTTTATGATTCATCTAGTGCAGTTGGAAATAAAATGTATCATGACACAATTGAGCTATTGCTCAAAAAAGGTCTATTTCAAAGGGATCCACAATACTATGCGTACGAACATCCATGTTATATCACGAGTAAAGATTTTACTGATGGCTTTTTTGGCAAAGGCAGAATGCTTGCTGCAACTGAAATTATAAGTATTTCGTTAAACCTTAAGAAAAGTATATTGGTTAAAACTCTGTCTATTGCATTCTCACAGATAGCAGGATCTAAAGAAGTTAGAAAGTTTTTAACTAATTCAGAAAAAACAGCAGATGGTCAAATAAGAGCATTAGCAAAAATACTTCAGGCAGATAACTTACCGGTGCCAAAGTCACTAGAAACAGAAGTAACTACCTCTACTGACTCACCGTTTTCTGATAAGTTAATCCTTTATCATATGGGTTTCTTGTTTCAGGCTGCTCAAAATTATCATGGCGCTGGTTTAGCATCGGCCATGCGGACTGATCTTGTAGCTACTTATGAGAAGACCATTCTACAAAACCTTTTAGTTACAAAAAATTGGTTTGATCTTATGGTAGAAAATAAATGGTTAGAACAACCTCCTCTTGCACCTAACAGGAAAGAAATTGCAAAGAAGAAATAACCACAGTGCCCTACCAAATCGGTCGGGCATTTTATTTTAGATTTAGCACCCGACTACTTTTATTATTTCTTCTTGAGATAAACTGCCCCTATTGATTAAGTGAATTCATTCACAAACTAGCAGCTTTTTTTTCTAGCTTCATTACAGGAATTCTGCTCTGTTAATCCATAATGCTAGTTATATTTTTTCATTTTAAAAATTGGCTTTAGATGCCCTAGACAAGAGCACCTATTTTACGCATAGTGAAAACAAGTAGAACATTTTCATTATTTGCTATTAAAAAAATTTATACGTATTTTTACCACTTGCTTTTGCTCTATAAAGCGCGTTATCTGCTTTTTTTAGTAGTTCATTTAAGGTTAAAATCTTTTCATTTGTATAGGTTACGATGCCTATACTTACAGTTAAATGAAGTTCCTGAAAATCCCATGATGATAACTTTTGAACAAGGTATTCCGCGATATCACTTAATACTTGTTCATTATATATACCAACCAGATGGATAATAAATTCGTCTCCACCTAACCTAAAAATCGCTCCATTTAAATTTTTCTGTTCAATAACTCTTTCTATTCTTTGAGATACTTCTTTTAATACTAAATCTCCGGTTTCATGTCCAAGATTGTCATTAATTTCTTTGAATCCGTCTAAATCTAAAAAGAGAATGGAACCTTTGTCCGCTATAAATGAAGTATAGTACTTCTCGAGAAAATGGCGGTTGTAACAGCCTGTTAGTTGATCTCTATATGCCATACGCTCTAGTTCTAAGTAATAAGAGAACATTTTCGCTATTTTCTCAATTAATTTTATACTGTTTTCCTTAAACTTTGTCGCCTTCTCATGTACAGCACATAATGTTCCAAATGTTTCTCCACCATTTAGAATAACGGGTATTCCTAAATAAGCATTTACATTGACTTTAATAAGTGTGTCCTTTATATCGTCTAAACAGGTTTCCTCGCTTATATTTTCAAAAACTAAAGGAACACCATTTGTAAAATCTATTTTATTACACACTGTAGATGTTAATGGTAACTGTTCACCTTCGTTAATATAAATATTATCCTCATTAGGAGAAACCTTCAAAATATATTGCTCCTTATTAGTAAAAACACTTAAGAAAAAAAACTATCAGGCATTATCTCTTTTGCTAGATCTAAAATATCCATAGCAAGCTCATTAAAATTCTTATACATAAAAATTTCATTTAAAGATATTCCCATATTCACACCCCAAATTAGTTTATATTTCATTATTTTATAAAGAAACATATTCATAGACAGACCCTTTACTATATACAAATACTCCCTGTCTCATTTATATTTTAATCATTGTTCTATAAATTCAACAATTTTTGGGACATAAAGCAAAAACACCACCATTTGTAATTCGAGGATTTATCTGCTGAACTCTTTTAAGTAACCTTGTTATATTGTTTTACTATTGTTATTCCTTTCTCCATTGTTCCACTATACTCCCTCAATTAACAAACGAATATCTCTTAAATATGCAGCTTTTCTCCGTATTGCTATCTTTAATTGAACTTTACAAATTTGGTCAGAGAGAAAAGTACATAATCAAGCTGTTTACGAAGAAAATGAGCGCAAGAAACTAGCCGAAGTTGGACAAATAGGTGTGTACGCACCAATGGATGTCCACAAAATTTAGGGAGGTCTTCCCTCCCAAGTCTCACAGCGTTTTTGCTTCTACATTCCTTCGTTCATTCTTTCCATAAGGTGGATGTTGGTCATGCTGCTATACAGGCTCTTGTCCTTAAGTTAGTTCTATTGCGACTTATCCCATGTCTTACTAACCAGCTCTTCCTAAGAATTATGCCTTATCCTATTCTTCTATTTCCTTTTATGCAAATAAAAATAGTCTCCAAAAATCTGAAGACTTGCTGTTACTTGTTATTTAGTAGTTCTGTAACTTTTACATGATGGTAAATAGTAAGAGCAATTAAAGCAATACTAAAAACAGAGGACAATATAGTACTTAATAATAAACCTCTAGAAATGTTTTTAAACAACATCCCACTCAACACCTTTTTCTTTTAGTATTTATTGATTATTGCTTTTATATGCATCCAAAAAATAGCCCTCATGGATTCATGAGGACTACTAAATGAATAATTACAATGAGTTTGACTTACAGAGCTTAAAACAAAGTGGTTTACGGAGAAACCTTCACAATCTCTTCCAAAGTGTTTAAATCCATAATCTGGTGCGATATAAAAAGACCTTTCTTATTAAAGAAAAACGGTCTTTTGCTGAAAATATCTAATCCTAGTTCATTACCTCTAATTTATTTTAAAATGATGGATATGTAATTTTTCCTTTTTCTACCAATTCCTTCAAACCTAAAAACATATAATGCCAACCTTGCTCGGTTTCTTTTTTCCAATCTTCATGTGCTTTTTCAATATTTTCTGTGGTCCAACCTTCTTCATGAATCACGTTAATTTCTTGTGTGAAGATCATTTCACTGCCTGTTCCAAGCGGTTGTATCTCTACTGTAATGTCGTCTTCTAAATTACTAAATTGAGGCATTTTGAATGTGAAAACAAGTTTCGTTGGTGGTTCCACCACTTTGTATTCTCCAATAGCTCGGTAATCTTTCCCATTTCGATGATCAACAATTTCCCATGTTCCGCCGACACGAGGATCACTCTCTGCCACTTTATTCGTATGCTCCATGGTGAACATCCATTTTTTAAGCATTTCTACGAGAGTCCACGCTTCAAACACTTTTTCTGCTGGAACATTTAATTTACGTTCCATATTAAGGGTTGCTACTGATGTTTTTGTCATCCAAACCATCCTCTACTATGATTTTATTCTGTTAATTCATTATTACATTTACACTACTAGAACCATTGTTCCTTATAAAACGGTAGTGGTCATTCAAAAAAACAGTATACCCAATATAGGGGAATTTTACAAAGTAAAATCCTTCACAATAGAAATCCTCTTGGTATGAGGCAATGGATGTCCATATATCTTACGGGGGTAGCAATCTAGTAATTGACATACAAAGATACCATTGTTTCAAGATACCTTACAAAAAACACTGCCTTTTGGACAAATTTTGAGATTTAAATAAGTGAATAGACTATAGTGTGATGTGGAAGTCACAAGTCATTTTTCAATTTCTCCAAACTCCTTATGAGGTAAGGTGTGCCAAAAGGTACACCTTCTTTTGCCCTTAGGAGAAGTCAAAAAAAAGAACTCTACTGGCATCTATAGAGTTCAAATTTGATTCTTCATTAAAGGAAAACTTATGACTAAATAGTCTCAATATATTATTCAATAAGTTTGTTTTCGATACTTGTTCTAAAAAACTTCGTAAAGTATCTGGTCCAGCTTCTCCTAACTCTAAGTTAAGTTACTGGGTATACCTATTATTAAGGTATATCCTTTTTAATTATGTAGGATAATACCCCACCAAGATTTAAGGAAAGCTCCCGATTATTTAAGTGTATTTCTTCACAAAAGTTAACTTAGAAAAAAGCTACCAAACAACGGCAGTAATTAATTAGGTTACAACCATTACCTGCGTATTCCTCATTCAAAATTAAGAATACTTTTGTATCTCGAAACTCAGCTTTAATAAATTCATTTTTTCTTAAGGTATCTTCGAAACACATCCCAACCTTTAACACTACTTTTTCAGAACCAATATTATCAATATCACATCTGCCTTGAATTCAATTCAGTTGAATTTCTTCTTCCAGGAGTCTTGCCCAGATTTTCATGTAATAAAAGGCATTCCTATTTATATTTAGAAATGCCTTGGCTAGTTAGTGTCATTAATAACAGGAATGTGTCATGCTAGTGAGGATTATATGTTATCTTGTCAGAACGGAACGTCATTTATTAAAATCTTCCTTATATTATTTCTCGCTTACCTGAAATGAAATAACTTTATTAAAATTATAGTATGTGTTGCTGCTCTCATTATAAATCCACTTATTACGTCTTAAATAATTAGTAAGATTATCTAAAGAGTCACTTTTCATTATTGTGTATTCCTTTGTCTTATCATCAAATTTCATGTACACTTCGAATTCTCTAAGTTCCATTATTATCACCCCTTTATATGTAGATATTAAACCATTTAATATTCTATTGAGTAAGAGAAATATGAGGTTACAGAAATTAATTTATAATTTACTTTCTAAGGATTAGATGGAATGAACAAAAATCATCAACAGACATAAAACCACTTAAGAGGAACTTATTATATCGGGTAATATTTAGCTACTTTCTCTTTAATACAGGTTATGTCATTAAAGGAATTAGATCTTCCCTTGAAACAAAAGTACAAATCCCCATTAAAGATGTTTTAGGTATTTAAATAACAGAAAGGGTATTTATTGTTTCTCATTCTGTTATTTAATCTAGAAAAGACTTTAACCCACCTTTTTTGTAAAGTTTTTTTACTTCTTATAGTGATGCTTTGATTCATCCTTTAATTTTGTTAAAACTTCAATTGTTTCTTGTAGTTTAAATTCAGTTACAATTTGTGACTTGATTACTGTTCTAAGTGTTTTTTCCACACTTTCATTGACCGCTACTAAATCATATGGTGGTGTAGGATTACTACCATGACCGAAAATAGCTGCTTGAATTTTTTCTCCTTCTGCATTAATAATATGTGAAAGCCCAATCTCCTCTAATGCAATGGAAATTAACACTAAAGATAATGCGTTTTCAGCTGAAATATCAGGAATATTAGGAATTGATGGTACATTTGGTAAACTCATCTTTTTGCCACCTCTCATTTTGATTCTAATATATGACGTATAAATATTTAGGAGTGGGCAAAAACCATATGAAAATTGTCATGTCGTATGAAACAAGCTTACCTTTAAATAAGTAAAAAATTTTTTAGTGGAGGAACAAATCATAAGGATTCTAAGGTAGATGAACACTGACGCTCCCCAAAATACTTTACAATTCTTTACTCACTCTCGTACAGCCTGTAATTATTGATTTTTCATAACATATGTACACTACATTTTTCTAGGCGGTATCTCTCACTCTGGAGAAAAATATAGAAGAAAGTATTAAAAATTGGTTTGCTAAAGCCCCCCTATAAATAATAAAGGGGGGAACAGAATCCACTATAATGCGATTACTTCGTTGACTGTAACTTGCCCCAAATAATTTCCAGTGCCCACGGCACCTGACGTTACTGTTGCTGTGATAGTCAAAACGGCGGTAGTGCCAAGAAGCTGCAAGGCCAGCAGGGTATTACCGGAAGCAATTTCAACACTAGTTGGTCCACCTGCATTTGCAATATTCGTAAATACTGGTATTGTCGCAATAACAATACCTAATAAGTTGACGACCTCTAATACTCCACTTACAACGACTGTTTCAGATCCAGAAAAGGCATAGTTAACACTTACTGGTAATGCGACATTCAAAAGACCCAATGGAAAATTAAATTCGCTTACGAAGGTTACTGTTTGGTTCGCTGCACTGTTAGGGGCCCACAAATAAGCGTTGCTCCCGTCAATGAATGGAGCAGTGGAAGAAGGTTGGACCACAACTGGTATTTGCGGAAATGTTCCACCAGCAGAATTGGCAACAATGGAGGTATTGCCCGGAGTTGTAAAGCTTTGTAAAACGATTGGCATTTTTTCACCTCCTATCATGTCAGTCATCAGAAGATGTCCAGTTTTAGACAATCGTTTGAACCGTGATTTGTCCTAGATAACGGCCAGTGTTGACTGGCTCATAAGGAGTAGTGATAGGTGCTGTCACAACAGCATCAATTGTAATGTTTATCGTGCCTCCAAGAATGCTTGCTGCCAATAGAGTATCAGCTGCTATTGTGCTTACATTAAGAGGATTTCCTAAATTCGTATCTCCAGAAAATAACGGGACGGTCAGTACAACAACCCCCAATAGATTTAGTACCTGCAAAGTACCAGTAACAGAAACGGTTTCGTTCCCAGCGTAAGCATAGTATACAGTTAATGGCAATGCTACGGATAACAAGGGAGCCCCTAATGTAAAGACACTACGGAATGTCACTGTTTGCCCTGAAACACTAACAGGAGACCAAATATAGGAGCTGTTTCCGTCGATTAAAGGAATCGCAGGTCCGACTGGAACGACAGGTCCAGGTGCTGTCGCAGAATCTGCGATACGGACAGTGTTTTCTGGTGTTGTAAAGGCTTGTAAAGCTACAGGCATCAATTTCACCTCCTTTAAAGTTCATAATAATAACTTATGTGCAAAAGGTATTGAAGCATGGGTAAATATTATAGGTGAAATATGGATTTCAAAGAAAAGCCCCCTTTTACTCGAAAAATTTACTGTTTAAGAGTTTTATAACTCTCGTTTATCTATAACTGTTTTACCATTCAAGTAAATATCCTTTTTGATATGTCAACAAAAGGACATGCTGCATATTATATTACTAGTTCAATTGTTTGCCTCCAGCATATTTTTTAGGTGTGTAATTCGCACACCTATTTTTTCTGCTACGCTTTAGGAAAGTAGTATCTAAATAGGGGTAAGATCCCAACAAATTACTGATTTAGTTAATCAAAAAAATGATAATAACTTCTCCTATTTGGGTTAAATTAATAAAAAAATATAGGAGGATCCAAGATGAAGAAAGGGAAGCGGGAAAAAATCATATTAAGAATATTTTCTGTTATATCTATAGTGGCTTTTCTTAATATACTTCGAAAACCGCCAATAAAAGATTGGCTAATTATTTTCTTATTAAAAAGTTATATAGCCTCCATTTTAGATAATCTTTTAGTGAAAAAGGGATATTTAAAATACCCAGTAAAAACATTAAAAACATTTGATATTAGTGTTTTATTTAGTTATCTTCTTTTTCCTGTGACCTGTATTTATTTCAACCAAGCAACTAAAAATTCAAATATATTAGACATATTTATTAAATGCTTTTTATTTAGTTTTCCATCTACAATTGCTGAACATTGGATTGAAAGAAAAACAAATTTAATTAAATATAAAAAATCTTGGACTTCCTTACATAGTTTCTTTTCCATTTCAGCAACCTTTTTATTTGTTCGATTTACTATGATGATTATTCAAAAGTCGCAAGAGAAACAAAATGTAATAACAGAAGGGCGAATTAGACTAAATTCGTAAAGCCTAGAGAATACAGATGATCTTATGCAAATTTTAAACTCTCGCTATATAGCGGGAGTCTTTTTGATTTTAAAGTATGTGAAATCATGTACTTAAACTATCCTGCCACGTTAGCACCAGAGCAATGAAGAAGCATTAGTACTTCTTGGATCAAAGCCCCAGTGTTCAGTTATTACAGGAATGCTTCCACCTTTTTATATAAGAAAAGATGTCGATAATTATATATACATCGTTACTTTTCTAGACACTTAATCTTTGCTTTCTACTGTAAGTACAAAAAATTGTACTATGGTAATTTTTATTGCCTTCTTCAAAAAAATTAGAATTGGATGCATTCTAGTATATGTAACAACATAATCAATTTCTTTTTATTATCTAATGAGGTGATGGTGATATTTCTTATTGTTTCAGCTAAAAATATCAATATTATCTTTAATCGTAATAATTATTTGATACACATTCCTAAGGAGGAAAAATAATGAGATTTGGAAT